>JGI12210J13797_10496935_pt1 | contig 61675 bp, 56 predicted proteins | sample ElkSlonscriptome_3_FD_13797 | JGI IMG/M metagenome (IMG submission 13797) | reverse complement strand
TCCGGTTTCGCAAGAGGATACCGCCTCCGGCTTTTCCTGAATCCTGAACCCTTGAACCTGAAACCTTGTCCGCCTGCCTTGCGCCCTGAGCCCTGAGCCCTGAGCCTTTTACCGAAAACCGAAAACCGGAACCCGGAACCCGTTAACCGGTCTTCCCCACTTCACACACCCCATTTCATCGGCTTCGTATACTCCGGCGATGCCCTCCCCCTCCCTGATTCGCGTGCCGACCCTGCAGACGCAAGGCCTCGAGGAGGCGCGTGCAGGTTCGTTGGATGAGTTGATCGAGTTCATCGATCGGCATCGGCGGTTGCTGGTTTTGACCGGGGCGGGCCTGAGCACGCGATCCGGGATTCCGGCCTACCGCAACGCGCAGGGCCAGTGGCTGCGGCGCGATCCGATCCTGTATCAGGAATTCATGGCCGATGCGACGACGCGCCGGCGCTACTGGGCGCGCAGCTTCTTCGGCTGGTCGGTGATGGATCGGGCCGAGCCCAACGCCGCCCATCACGCCCTCGTGGCCCTCGAAGAGCGCGGCCGTGTCAGCGCGCTGATTACCCAGAACGTTGACGGCCTGCACCGAGCGGCGGGCTCCCGGTCTCTGGTCGAGGTGCACGGCGCTTTGGACCGGGTCGGCTGCCTCGACTGCGGCCACGCGATGAGTCGCGATGCCCTGCAGGTCCTGCTGGATCGGGCCAACCCCGACTGGCGACCCGAAGTGCTGGGCTATCGACCCGACGGCGATGCGGAGCTGGACAACAGCGCCTACCCTGGATTTCAGGTCGTGGACTGCCTGGCCTGCGGCGGACGCCTGAAACCCGACGTGGTGTTCTTCGGCGAGTCAGTGCCATCGGAGCGCGTAGCGCAGATCGAGCAGGGCCTGGGCGACTGCGACGCGCTGCTGGTGATCGGTTCGTCGCTGGTCGTGATGTCGGGCTTTCGGATCGTGCGTCAGGCGGTCAAGCTCGGGCGGCCCGTGGTTGCCATCAACGATGGCCGAACGCGTGCCGATGCCCTCCTGGACTTCAAAATCGGCGGCGATTGCGTCGATGTTCTGGAGCGAGTTCTGGGCTGAACCAACGGGTGAAAGACCCCTTCAATTCATTCGCTCGAGCTCAAGATCGACTTCACCGCGAGGCCTGGTGTCGACCGCTTCGAAGGAGAACCCGATTCGTCGACCCGTTGATGGTCGCCGAAGATGCACAGGAAATCAGTCGTCCGGCAGGGGAATCCACTCCGAATCATCGATCACCCGGTCGAAGCGACCGGCGACCCAGTCTGCCTTGGCCTGCTCGATGCGCTCCTTGTCCGAATGAACGAAGTTCCACCACACGTGGCGCGGGCCGTCGAGGGGCTCGCCACCGAGAAGCGCCACTCGTGCGCCGCCCCGGCTGTCGATGGTGAAATGCGCATTGCTTTTGAGCACCAGCAGCTGACCGGCGGGATAGGTCTGGCCATCGACCTCGATCGATCCCTCGGCGATGTAGAGACCGCGCTCCTCGTGCGGACTGTCGATGGGCAGGCGCGCGCCCGGCTGCAGTTCAATATCGACGTAAAGGGTGTCGCTTTTGACCGGAACAGGCGCGGTCTGCCCATAGGCTGATCCAGTCAGAATTCGGGCCCGGGCACCCCTGTCTTCGATCACGGGCAGTTCGTCGGCCGGGTGGTGCGAGAAGTCCGGGGTGATCTCCTCATCGCTTTTCGGCAGGGCGATCCAGGCCTGCAGACCGAACAGATCGCTCTGTCCTGCCCGCGCCCCATCGGGACTGCGCTCGGAGTGGACGATGCCCCGCCCGGCGGTCATCAGATTGACCGCGCCGGGCCGGATCACCTGTCGGGTCTCGAGACTGTCACGGTGCATGATCTCGCCGCTGAACAGATAGGTGATGGTGGCCAGGCCGATGTGCGGATGCGGCCGCACGTCCAGGCCCTGCCCGGGTTTGAGATGGCCCAGGCCCATCTGGTCGAAGAAGACAAACGGGCCGATCGTCCGGCGCTCTCGCGAGGGCAGCACACGCCGAACCTCGAAGCCGCCGATGTCACGTGTCCTGGGGACGAGGACCTGCTCGATGAAGGCAGGACATTCCGCAGGCGTCTGGCCTTCGGCCTTGGGGCACTCGAAGAAGCTCATGGGCAGTTATCTCATTCGGCTGAACGTGCGAGAGCATAACAGCCTGCTTCCGGGCCTTATCTGGATCGAGCGTGTCAGTTTTCGACGACCTCGAAGGTGAGTCCCGCATGCGTTTCGAGCCGCGGCTTGAGCACCTCGGCCAGGGCGGTGGAAGGCGTCCAGAATCCCCCCTTCAGATCCTCGCGGGGCAGATCCTTTGCCAGGGCGACTGCCGCCTCGCCAAGCATCTTCGAGGTCGATCCGTAGCCGGGATCGCGGTCGCCGGTCACGCGAACCTGGAGGCGCTCTCCGTCGGTCGTGTGGCCGTCGAACAGCAGACGGTAAAACCCCTTTTCCTGTTCCTCCGCACTGGGCCCCTCGCCGGGCTTGGGGAGGAAGCGCTTCTTGAGCAGGGAACGCGTCGGAGAGAAGCTCGAACCGAGGGCAAAGCCGCCCAGGGCCGCCGACCAGGTCCAGGCACGTCGCCGCCCCGCGAATCCTCGCCCGGTCATCATCGCTTCGTCGTACTGGAAATCATCGCCCCAAGGACGATCCTGGAGGGCGTGCGACCGATGGACAACGCGAGTGTTAATGGCGGCCATCACGAAGGGGGCCAGCCAGCTGTCCAGGCCATCGTCGAAGGTTGGCCCTTTGACGTAGGGCTGGCGCGGACCCTTGCGCTGGTCCGGCGGACACAGAGCGTAGGGGTTGCTGGCGATCTTTTTGACCTCGGGATTGGCGCGGGTTTCTTCGATGATGTTGACCATGCTGGCCGCCGTGCCCCCAGACATGGTGCCGCGCATGCGCTCCACGCCCATTCGGATCTTGCTGCAGGGCTGACCCAGCCGCTCGACCGCCTGCTGCTGCAGGAACCACACGCCCAGATCAGAGGGAATGGAATCGAAGCCGCAGCAGTGAACGATCCGGGCTCCACTGGCTTTCGCTTCGTCAAGGTATTCATCGAGGACGCGTCGCATCCAGGGCACTTCGCCGGTCAGATCGCAATAGTCCGTTCCGGCGGCGGCACAGGCTGCGACCAGCTCAGTGCCGTAGAGTGCGTAGGGTCCGACCGTCGAGCAGATGGCCTTGGTCTTGGTGACCATTTCATCCAACGAGGTTCGATCATTGCTGTCGGCGATCAGCACGGGAAGGTGCTCGGCCTTGGCCCCGAGCTCGTCCTTGACTTTGGCCAGCTTGACCTGATTGCGCGCAGCCAGCGCCCAGCGCAGATTGCCGTCGGCGCCGTGACGGCGGAGCAGGTATTCGGCCAGCAGCTGGCCGGTGAAGCCCGTCGCCCCCCAAACGATGAGATCAAATTCGCGCGACTCGGCCATGCCGTTCTCCAGATTGAGTGAAGCGCTCATTATGCAGTCGCCACATCAATCCTTGTACGGCATTCGCTACACTGATCGGCCAGACCAGAGACTCGACCGCCATGGCACCACCAGAACAGCTGACCCTGACCCGCCCTGACGATTGGCACCTGCACGTGCGAGATGGCGCGACGCTGGCCTCCGTGGTCCCCGACACGGCGCGCCAGTTCGCGCGCGCCATCATCATGCCGAACCTCAAACCGCCGGTGACCACGGTCGATCAAGCCGTGGCCTACCGCGACCGTATTGTCGGCGTGCTCGACGAGGATGCGGATTTCGAACCGTTGATGACCCTGTATCTGACGGAGTCGACCACGCCGGAAGAAATCCACCGCGCGGCTGAACACCCGATGGTTCATGCGGTCAAGTATTACCCGGCCGGTGCCACCACCAACGCCGACTCCGGCGTCACCGACCTGAAACGGGTCGACGATGTAATCGCGGCAATGGAAGCCGTTGGCCTGCCCCTGCTGATGCACGGCGAAGTCACCAATCCCGAGATCGACATTTTCGACCGCGAAGCCGAATTCATCGACAGCGAACTCAAGCGACTGGTCGACAAGTTCCCGAAACTACCGATGGTGCTCGAGCACATCACCACCGAAGCCGCCGTGGACTTCGTCGAGGCCGGGCCGTCGAATCTGGCCGCGACCATCACCGTCCATCACCTGCTGCTCAACCGGAACGCGATCTTCCAAGGCGGTCTGAGGCCGCACCATTACTGTCTACCGGTACTCAAGCGCGAGCAGAATCGTCAGGCGCTGGTGCGGGCGGCGACCAGCGGCAATCCCAAGTTTTTCCTCGGCACCGACTCCGCTCCGCACCCGAAAGACGCCAAGGAATCGGCCTGCGGCTGTGCCGGCATCTACACCGCGCTGCACGCCATGCCGCTTTACGCGGAGGTATTCGAAGACGCGCAGGCCCTTGACAGGCTGGAAGCCTTCGCCAGCCACTTCGGTCCGGACTTCTACCGCCTGCCTCGCAACGGCGATACGATCACGCTGGAGCGGGTCAAGACGGCCATCTCCGAGCTGGTCGACTTCGGCGGTCAGCCCGGCGTGCCCCTGCGCGCCGGCGGCCACACTCGCTGGCGAGTAAGGATCTAATCCAAGCTCGGCGACCGTTCCTCTCGACCAGGACGTGAGCTGATTATTGCTTTGACTATGTCCTAGCAAGTTTGAAATCACTTGGTATTTTTAGTTAGGAGCCTTTGAATAATTCTGGACGGAGCGTGTTTCAGTTGGAAAAGCGGCTGATCCCGCAAAGCCGAGTGCTACGAAGCCACTTATAGGGCCTATTGCATTGCAGGCAAACCGCCCTTGCGTACTCGCCCGCACTGTCGCGCCCGTGCAGAGTGATTCAGAGGGACCTTATCCAAGGAGTTGCAGGGCGCCGGGTAAAAGACTGGCTTCTATTCGCACCGCATCGCTGGCCAGGTGCTCACCATCGGCGTGTAGCCCACAGCCTTCCGGACAATCGATGCTGATCCCTCTCACCTGTGTGGCGTGCACCCCCGCAAAGCGCTCATGCTGTCCGCGAAGGACCGTGGGCAGAATGCGCAGTAATCTGTAGATCGGTAAGTCATCAGCCCGGCACAGTTCAAGCAGGCCATCGTCAATTCTGGCCCGCGGCGTCAGCAGAAACCCCCCGCCAGCGCTGCGACCGTTGCCCAGCGCAATCAGGAACTGTGGCGCGTGGATCTCTTCGTCATTAAAACGCACGGTCATCGCCGGAGATTGATAGCGGATCAGATGGATCAGCGCCGCTACCAGATAGCGCGAAAAGCCTCGAAAAACCCTGGCGCGCCCAGCCTTGAGGGCCACGTCTGCCTCGAAGCCAATGCCCAGTGAATTGATGAAATGAGCCTGGAGCTGACGTCCGGTCCGCGTTTCGAGGCGAACCTGCCCGACGTCACAGGGACGAGGCTGGGCGTGTTCCCACCAGTCCAGTGCTGCCTCGAGCTGGTCCGGGCTTGCGAGCATTCGGGCGAAGTCGTTTCCGGATCCACTGGCCAGCACCGCCATGCTGGCTCGGCCGCCCACCAGGCCCTCGGCGACCTCATGCACCGTGCCGTCACCACCGATGGCGACCACCACCGAATCGGCGTTCATCGCGCGATCTTGCGCCAGCTTGCGGGCCTCACCAGGGGCGGAAGTCAGCAGGATTTCAGCCTCAGGGTGGCGGCGCTGCAGTCGTTCGGCCCAGGGGTGATCCCGGCGGTCACGCCGACCTCCGGCCACAGGGTTGAGCAGGAAGGCATAGCGGCGAGGCAGGGCCGATCCCCTTTTTCGATTTCGATGACTCGCCCGAAGTATCGCTTTGCCTTGGTGATTGAGCAAGCGATGGAGCCATTGGAAAAATCGTCCCCTTTCAGCGCGCCCAGACAGAGTTCGTTAAGATGTACCGGGAAATCAACCGCAGGGGACAGCATCATGCATCACATCCGGATCTGGGTTTGTCTGGGCTTGTCCATTGCCCTTCTGGGCACAGCGCATGCCCAGGGTGGACGCTTGCTGGGCACCGGCGGTGTCAGCCAGTTCGAAGGCGCGGGCGGCGGCGGCCTGGTGCCCTGGGCGCTGATCGCTGGCTATGGCACCGAGGACGAAATCGGCGGGGCCGCGCACTACACCTATCTGCACACGGACCGCTACGGCCTTCAGTCGGGTGGCTTCAAGTTGGGGTTCTTCGATCGACTCGAGCTGTCGCTGACCCGGCAGCGCCTGCGCGTGGATTCAGACGTCATCGGAGCCACCGCTGGCGCCCTGATCGGCGGCCTCGAACCGATCCTGGGTCCGGCTGGCCCAGTGAGCGCCAGCAATACGAGCATTGCCACCGACGTTCTCGGCGTTAAGCTGCGCCTGTTCGGTGATGCGATTTATGCCCAGGATTCCTGGGCACCGCAGGTGGCGCTCGGCATCCAGCACAAGCGAAACAAGGATTTTGACAGTGGCGTGAGCGTTCCTTACTTGGGCGACGTTGGAGTGCCGGCGCTCCTTGGCGCAGCCGATGCCAACGGAACCGACATTTATCTGTCAGCAACCAAAGTCTTTCTCGGCGTACCCTTCGGACGCAATCTGCTGCTGAACGCGACGCTGCGCGCGACCAAGGCCAATGCCTTCGGCCTGCTGGGTTTCGGACGAAGGGTCATCAATCCACTCGATGGCGCGCTGCTCGACGAAGACACTGATTACGAACTGGAATATGGCTTTTCCGCAGCGGTGTTCCTGACCCCCGACCTGGTGCTGGGCGGCGAATATCGAACGCAGACCAGCCGCCTGGAGGATCAACCGGTTCTGGGTCTGCTCGGCGCGCCAGACCTGGCCAGAGAGAACAATGCCCGGGATATTTTCCTGGCCTGGTTTCCGAACAAGATCTTTGCGATTACGGCCGCCTATGTCGACCTGGGCAATCTGCCTTTCCAGGCGGACTCGGAAGCCGCCTACCTGTCGCTGCAAGCCTCATTCTGATTAGGAAAACCTGACCATGATTCGATTTATGATGCTTACACTCATCATCAGCCTGGCGGCCTGCGGGAATGTCCCCACGACCCCCAGCGGCGCCGACTCCAAGCTCAGGAACTACGATCGCACAATCTATGAACAGACCAGCACGGCCGATCGCTCACTCTTTGAGCGTCTCGGTGGCTATGAAGTCATCGAGCGCTTTGTCGGTGACGGCGTCGACAACGTGCTCGCCGATGATCGCATCAACGAGCTGTTCGAAGGCGCCGATATAGAAAACCTCAAGTTTCAGCTCAGCGAACAGATCTGCGATCTGTCCGGCGGTCCGTGTATCTATGACGGCATGAGCATGGAGGACTCGCACTTCGGCCTGAATATCACCGAAGCCGAGTTCAACGCCCTGGTCGAGGACTTCCAGCGGGCGATGCGCGACAACGGCATCCCCTATGGTCTGGAAAATCAGGTCGTCGCTCTGTTAGCACCCATGAAGCCGGCGATTATCCGGCGCTGAAGAAGCGCCGCTGATTCGTCACCACGTCGTGGCGAATCAGTCTCGGAAGTTCTTGAACTGAAGCGGCAGGTCCAGTTCGGTCTCCTTGAGCAGAGCGATCACCTGCTGCAGGTCGTCGCGCTTCTTTCCGGTCACGCGAACCTGATCGCCCTGAATCGAGGCCTGGACCTTGATTTTAGAGCCCTTGACCACTTTGACGATCTTCTTGGCCAGTTCCGTGTCAATGCCTTCCTTGACCGTGACATTGCGGGTCGCGGTCTTGGCCATGATCACCGGCTCGTCCAAGTCGACGGCATCCAGATCGATTCCGCGTTTGGTCAGCTTTGAGTAAAGAATATCGATCATCTGGTCGAGCTGGAAATCGGATTCGGTTTTGAGCGTGATCACCGCCTCGTTGAGCTCGAAGCTCGAATCGGTCCCCTTGAAATCGAAGCGTGTTGTGACCTCCCGGTTGGCCTGATCCACAGCATTGCTCAATTCGTGATGATCAATTTCCGAGACCACGTCGAAGCTCGGCATATCGTTACCCCATAACGCATGGTGAAAGGACGCATTATGCCCGAGTCTTTCGAACAGTTCGTGCCGGGTCACGCGTGACAATTCCGAGCTTCGTGACATAATTCACCGATGACTTCCAAGCTGATCGCCTGGCTGCGGATCGCTACTGCAACCGTCCTACTGTCGTTTAACTGCGTGGTGCATATCCTGCCACTGCTAATGGTCGCCTTGATCAAGCTGGTGGTTCAACGAACGCGCCTGCGCCCGCTGTGCGACCGGGTCTTGATGGCAATCGCTCGCAGCTGGGTGGCCTTCAATAACTGGATGTTCGATGACCTGACCGACACCCGGGTAACCATCACCGGCCAACCCGAGACGATGCTGGACGGACACTTCATGGTGCTGTCGAATCACCAGAGCTGGGTCGACATTCCGGTGCTGCAGAAAGTCTTCCATCAGCGCCTGCCTTTCCTGCGGTTCTTCATCAAGAGCCAGCTGATCTGGGTACCGCTGCTGGGGCTGGCCTGGTGGGCGCTAGACATGCCCTTCATGAAGCGCTATACCCGCGAGCAAATCCAGCGCCGGCCCGAACTGGCCGGTCGCGATATCGAAGCGACACGCAAGGCCTGCGAGAAATTTCGTCATATTCCGGTCTCGATCGTGAATTTCGCTGAAGGTACGCGCTTCACCACGGCCAAGCACGAGGCCCAGGGCAGCCCCTTCAAGCACCTTCTCAAACCCCGGGCCGGCGGAACCGCCTTCGTGCTCGACGCCATGGGCGATTCCCTCGATACGCTGGTCGACGTCACCATTGCCTACCCCGGCGGCGCTGGCGAACTGACCAAACTCTTCGCCAACCGGATGCCCGAAATCCGCGTCGATGTTCAGATCGTACCGATCCCCGAAGCGCTGCGCCGCGGCAACTATCAGACCGATCCAGAACATCGCGAGCGCATGCAGGCCTGGATCAACGCGCTCTGGAAAGCCAAGGACGAGCGCCTTGCCGACCTGCTTTCTGAACCGACCGACTGAACCCACCGCCGAGGAAGAACACGTCCATGGAAGACGCTATCCGTGCCCTGCCCAAAGTCGAATTGCACCTGCACATCGAAGGCTCTCTGGAGCCCGAATTGATGTTTGCCCTGGCCGAGCGCAATGGCATCGAGCTGCCTTATGCGTCGGTCGAGGACGTGCGGGCGGCTTATGACTTCAGTGATCTGCAGTCGTTCCTGGACATTTACTACGCCGGAGCACAAGTGTTGCTCAAGGCCCAGGATTTCTACGACATGACCTGGGCCTATCTCGAGCAGTGCCGAGCCGACAAGGTCCGCCACACGGAAGTCTTCTTCGACCCGCAGACCCACACCGACCGCGGCGTCGCGATCGATGTCGTTATGGAAGGCATCACCAGCGCCCTGAAGGACGGCAAGGACCAGCTGGGCATCAGTTCGCACCTCATCCTGTGTTTCCTGCGCCACCTCTCCGCCGGGGAGGCCATGGCGACCTACGAGCAGGCGCTGCCCTGGCGCGAGCAGTTCATCGGTGTCGGCCTGGACTCTTCCGAGAAAGGCAACCCGCCCGAGAAATTCCAGGCGGTGTTCGATCGGGCTCGGGCCGACGGCTTTCTGACCGTGGCGCACGCCGGCGAAGAAGGCCCACCGGACTACATCAGCCAGGCCCTTGATCTGCTTGGGGTCAGACGCATCGACCACGGCGTGCGCTGCCTCGAAGATCCCTTTCTGGTCCGGCGCCTGCAGAAGGATCACATCCCTCTGACCGTCTGTCCCCTATCCAACGTCAAGCTGTGCGTCTTCGACTCACTCGAAAAGCACAATCTGAAGGCTCTGATGGACGCAAACCTTTGCGTCACCATCAACTCCGACGATCCGGCCTACTTCGGCGGCTACATCGGACAGAATTTGCTGGAAACCGCCGCGGCGCTTGATCTTAGCTTGCGAGACATCGAAACCCTGGCCCGCAACGCGGTCAAGGCCAGCTTCCTCGACGAGGACGGCAAGCAGGAACTGCAGATCCAGATCGACGACTGGGCCGAGCGCTACGTGCTCTGATGTGAGCTCGAGAATGCACTGATCAGGCCAGCGCGCTAGAGCTAAGGCCAGGCTCGAATAATCAAGGAGAATGGATGATGGACCTGACCCAGATTTACCCAACGGGAGTGCCTTTCTGGTTTTTCCTGATGGCGATAATCACGGTTATCGTCCATTTGGCGTTCAGCGCCGCTGTCTTCAACGATGCCCCAAGGCTCAAGGAAAACGACGCGGGTCCAGAATTCGTTGGACCGTGGCTGTGGTGTCTGGCCGTTCTCGGTGGCGGACTGATTGCCGCGGTCGCCGATTGGCTGATTCACTATTCTGCAATCAGTCGACGATGAACCTGAGGAAAAAAATCAGGCACACAGTGGCCATTGACCCATCCGGCATGCATCGGACGTTTGACGCTAGGGGGCCACTAGAACCCGTAAACGCTGAATCCGCCGTCAACCGGAATGACCTGACCGGTGATATAACCGGCCACGGGCATGCACAGGAAGGCGATCGTGCCGGCGATCTCTTCGGGGCGGCCGACCCGGCCCATGGGCGTGCGGGACAGCACCTCGGCGCGGTAGTCAACGTCGTCCAGCACCTGGCGGGCCAGCGGCGTGTCGATGTACCAGGGCGCGACCGCGTTGACCCGGATTCCATTGCCGGCCCACTCGGCCGCGAGATTGCGCGTGAGCTGATTGATGGCGGCCTTGCTCATCGCGTAGGGCGCGCCGGTTCGTAGATGGGTGTGGCCTGCGACGGAGCTGACGTTGACCACGCTCGCCCCTTCGGCGCGAGCGAGCAGCGGATGGGCGGCGCGCGTCAGCTCGAAGGCTGAAATCAGATTGGTCTCCAGCAGGCCGCGTAGCTCGTCAGCCGCGTAGTCCAGGGCGCGCTTGCGCTGGTTGGTGCCGACGTTGTTGATCAGGATGTCGAGCGAGTCACCGATCGCTTCGAGTAGCCGCTCCCGGTCCGAGGCAAGGCTGACATCGGCCCGGACGGCACGAACCCTCAGCTTGTCATTGATCAGCGATTTGGACTGCTGGCGTAGTTCATCCTCGCCGCGCGCAACCATCCAGACCTCCGCGCCACGCTCAGCCAGCATCCTTGCGGTGGCCAGACCGATACCTCGGCTGGCCCCGGTGACCAGGGCGCGACGATCATCGAGGCGCCAGGCTTGATCGCCATCCATTACGGGGACTCCTTCTGGGCGTGAAGGCGAGCCACGCGCGATTCCAGGTCGGCTGCCGAGACCGCTTCAGGGGCCACCGGCTGGCCCACGACCAGTTCGATCCGGCGGTAGACGCCGCGCGGCAGCTTGAAGAAGGCGCGCCCGCCCGAACGGCTGAAGAAGCTACGCCACAGCCCGCGCAGGGCCATCGGGTAAACCGGCACCGGGCTGCGCTCAATGATGCGCTCAATACCGGGCTTGAAGGACTGCATTGTTCCATCCGGGGTCAGCGCGCCTTCGGGAAAGATACAGACGATCTCGCCGCGCTCCAGCTCCTCCGCAACCCGATCCATGGCGCGTTCAAGCATCTTCGGGTCCTCCTTCTTCGAGGCCACAGGAATGGCCTTGGCCGTGCGGAAGATGAAGCTCATGATCGGGATCCTGAAGATCTTGTGGTGCATCACGAAGCGGATCGGGACCGGACAGGAGCCGCCGATGATCAGCGCATCGACAAACGAGACGTGATTGCAGACCAGCACGGCTGGCCCCTGCTCGGGCAGGCGGTCACGACCGATGACCCTCACTCGATACAGAGTGTGAATCAGGATCCAGACCAGGAAGCGCATCAAAAACTCGGGCACCTGCTGATAGATATAGATCGCGACCACGGCATTGAGGATGGCCACGACCAGGAAAGTCTCGGCAATGGTCAGGCCCGCCACCCCAAGCAGCAGCGCGCCGGCCACTGCCGCGATGACCATCGCCAGGGCGTTGAGGATGTTGTTGCCGGCGATGATGCGCGAGAGATGGGTCTTGCTGCTGCGCGCCTGGATCAGGGCATACAGGGGGACGATGTAGAAGCCGCCGAACAGGGACAGGCCGAAGATATCGAGCATCACCCTCCAGGCCCAGGGCTCGGACAGGAAGGCGATCGGACCGATCAACTGCTCGGCACCGCCCAGACCCGAGGGAATCGCGAAATACAGATCGATCGCGAACACGCTCAGGCCGATCGAGCCGAAGGGGACCAGGCCGATCTCGACCTTCTGACCCGCCAGGCGATCGCAGAGCATCGAGCCGACGCCGATGCCGATCGAAAAGGTCGCCAGCAGCAGCGTGCCGACCAGCTCGTTGCCGCCAAGGATCAGCAGGGTGTAGTTCGGGAACTGAGTGATGTAGAGGGCGCCGAAGAACCAGAACCAGGAAATGCCGACGATCGACAGGAACACCGCGCGGTCTTCGCGCATGAAGCCGATCGAGCGCCAGGTCTGGGTAAACAGATTCCAGTTGATGGTCAGGCCCGGGTCCACCGCAGGTGTTGCAGGTATGCGGCGGGCCAGCAGGTAGCCGGCGATCGCGACCAGAATCGAGGCGCCGGCCACCCACCAGGGACCCCGGTCGCCCAGGGCGATCAGCAGGCCACCACCGATGGTGCCCAGAAGGATGGCAACGAAAGTGCCCATCTCGACCAGGCCGTTGCCGGCGACGAGCTCCTGCTCGTGCAGATGCTGGGGCAGCAGGCCGTATTTGACCGGACCGAAGAACGCCGACTGGGTGCCGAGGAGAAACAGCACCGCCAGCAGCAGCCAGACATTGCCGAGGATCAGGGCCAGGGCCGCCAGCACCATGATGATGATTTCCATCAGCTTGATGACCCGGATCAGGCGGCTCTTCTCGTACTTGTCGGCAAGCTGTCCGGCGGTGGCGGAAAACAGGAAGAACGGCAGGACAAACAGGCCCGCGGCCAGATTGATCAGGATGTTGCTGTCGATGCCGCCGGCGAGCTGCGCACCGGAGTAGGCCAGCAGCAGGATCAGGGCGTTCTTGAACAGGTTATCGTTGAAGGCACCCGAGAACTGAGTCCAGAAGAATGGACCAAAACGTTGTTGCTTGAGCAGGTTCAGCGGGCGATCAGGTGTCATGACAAGATTTCGGCATCGCGTGGGCAACGCACAGAGTACCGCGAGACCTGCTGCGGCGCTGTTGGACCGTTTCACTCACCACATACGCCGGCGTATGGTACGCTCCGCTGATCCCGTTGCCCACCCAAGGTGCCGCATGCCCCGATACCGTGCTCCTCTCGATGATTTTCGCTTCCTCTACAACGAATTTCTGGACCTGGATTCCCTGTCCGACCTGCCGACCATGGCCGAGGTCAGCCCCGACCTGATCGAGTCCATCCTGGATGAGGGTGCCAAGGTCACTCAGGAGGTGCTGCAGCCGCTCAACGAAGTGGGTGATCGCATCGGCTGTCAGCACGACGATGGCGATCACAGTGTCGCAATGCCGGAAGGCTTCAGGGAGGCCTATCGCCAATTCTGCGAGGCGGGCTGGTCCGGCCTAGTCGCAGATCCCGAATACGGCGGTCAGGGCCTGCCCATCTTTGTTGGCCTGGCCATGTCGGAGATGAAGAACGCCGCCAACCCATCATTTGCCGCCTACCCCGGCCTCACCCTGGGCGCCTACGAGGTTATTCACGCCTACGGCAGTGAGGAGCAGAAGCAGACCTACCTGCCCAAGATGATCAGCGGCGAGTGGACCGGCACCATGAATCTGACCGAACCCCAGTGCGGTACGGATCTGGGCTTGATCCGGACCAAGGCAGAACCGAATGAAGACGGCAGCTTTGCCATCACGGGCACCAAGATCTGGATCACCGCCGGTGAACACGACATGACCGACAACATCGTCCATCTGGTGCTGGCCCGACTACCGGATGCACCAGCGGGCACGCGCGGGATCAGCCTGTTCATCGTTCCCAAAGTGCTGGTTGACGAGGACGGTGCATTGGGCGATCGCAACGGTGTGGTCTGCTCCAGCATCGAGAAGAAGATGGGCATCAAGGCGTCGGCGACCTGCGAAATGACCTATTCCGCTGCCAAAGGATTCCTGATCGGGGAGCCGAATCGGGGGCTGGTGGCCATGTTTACCATGATGAATGCCGCCCGTCTGGTCACGGGCATCCAGGGCCTGGGAATGGCGGAAGCCGCCTATCAGGCCGCCGTGACCTTCGCGCGCGAACGTCTCCAGGGCCGCAGCCTGGACGGTGCGAAGTCACCGGAAAAACCGGCCGACTCGATCCTGGTCCACCCGGACGTGCGCCGGATGCTGATGATCAGCCGGGCCCATATCGAGGGCGCACGCGCCCTTGGACTCTACACCGGCGTTCAGCTGGAAACCGAACAGCATCACCCCGATGATGCCACGCGTCAGAAAGCCGGCTACTGGGTCGAGCTGATGACACCGATCATCAAGGCGCATTTCACCGACATCGGATTCGATGTCGCCAATCTGGGCATGCAGGTCCACGGCGGTGCCGGTTACGTCACCGACACCGGCGTCGAGCAGTTCGCCCGCGACGTGCGCATCACCCAGATCTACGAAGGCACCAACGGCATCCAGGCCCTCGACCTGGTCGGTCGCAAACTGGTGGCCAACAACGGCGAGAACCTCAAGGCCTTTTTCGAGCCCGTTCAAGCCTTCCTGGCTGAACACGCCAACGACGAGACTGTTGCCGAATTCGTGGCTCCGCTGGCCCAAGCCGCCCAGGCCCTGCAGGAAATCACAGGTTGGGTCTATCAGCAGATGGCGAGCAACCCGATCGAGGCCGGTGCCGCGTCGAGCGATTACTTGAAGCTGTTCGCCCTGACGGCGACCGCCTTCATGTGGGCGCGCATGGCCGTGATTGCGCAGGCGAAGCTGGAGTCCGGAGAATCACAAGCTGGGTTCTACCAGGCCAAGCTGGACACGGCACGCTTCTTCATGACCCGGATGCTGCCCGATCGCCTGGGGCTCGAAGCCAAGATCAGGGCCGGCTCGGGGCCGATGATGGCGCTGGACGACGCGGCGTTTTAATGAATCCGATTCTTCTGTCTCTTCTCCTCACTCGCCGGATCGGCCATCGCCTTGACCGCCGAGATCACGTCCGCCTCGCCGGTTTCGATCAGCTCCGGGAAACGCTGCCGACAGGCCATCCAGGTCGCTCCGATCACCGCGCAATAGACCGCCCCCATCAACAAGGCGTAGCTGAACTGATCGACGGTCTCGCCGATCCAGAACGGGAAGTGGATTCCGACCAGGCCGAAGAGAAAGGACAGGATCGCGCCGACGATACCGATCTCGACGAACAGAATCACCATGATGAAGACGATGACTTTAAAGGTGATGAATTGAGCCAGCAAATGCTTCAGCGCCTTCGACCAACGCTTCGAATAGCACAGCGCGGCGACGGCGATCGACAGGCCGGCCACCAGGGCCAGCGAGTCGGCAACGACGACCAGAAAACTGCCAACGAGCGTCCAGCTCGGCGCCCCGGCCATGACGCTGACCTCGCCCCTGGCCATCTTGCCGATTAGGGCGATGAGCAGCATCAACGCGGCACCCGGAATCAGGGTGGCCGCCAACCAGGGGAAATCCTCCGGCCCCGGCTCGCGCGGCCCGAACAGATAGCGGCGAAAGGCCAGCGCGAAAACCGCCGCCATCAAGAGGGCCGACGCATCCAGCACGCGCCAGACCGCAAGGTCCGCGGTGAACCATTCAACGATCTGCCCTCCGATCAAACAAATTGCAGTGAGACCAGCGATCATCCAGCGTGGCCGGGGGCCGAAGACCTCGACCAGACGATCGTCCAGACGACTGCGATTGAAGGCTTGTTCCAAGGCGGGCACCATATCGGAGAAGCTCTCGGTGCTGAGCGCAATCAGATGGCGGATCGAATACATCGATTCATTATCAACGAAAATGGACCCCGCTGGACGAAGTTGGACTCAGATGGTTTTCAATTCGAGCGCTATACAGGATTTGACCCTCCCTGCGCCGCAACAGCCAATTGGTGGCTGTCATTGTTTATGATGACCGATTGTTCGAACAATGCTGCGGGCGGGACGGCGCCTCGACAGGTTGATCACCCAAGCCAAAAAAGGTTGAAACCACGATGACTCGATTGACTCTCGGAGGGGCAGCGCTCACCGCAATGATGCTGATCGCCAGTTCCGCGCAAGCGCAGAACCAGGTGACCGCCGAGGCCTGGTTGGACACGATGCTGAATGAACTTCCCGGCTTTTTCTGTCAGGACGATGAGTACTTCATGCAGTGTTTTGATGTGGACCAGGCCGAATGCAGGACGATTTCCAAAGAACAGGCACAGCGATGCATTGATGAAATGGCAGGCCAGCTCCCAGCCCTGTTGAACATGCCCGATGATGGCCGCAAGTGGGGCTCGGACCTGGGCCGCTGCGCCGGCATCGGCTACGACCTGGCGCTGGCCGAGCGCAAAAGCGCCTCACCGCGCTGCAACCCCTCGCAGTAATCAGACCACCTTGCCGGGGTTCATCAGGCCTTGTGGGTCAAACGCGGCTTTGATGCGGCGCATCAGTTCGACCTTCATTGGCTGGCCCTGGGCCAGCGCCTCGCGGCGAAGCTGACCCACGCCGTGCTCGGCGGCAATCGATCCACCCAGCGCCCGGACCCGATCGAACACGATCCGGGCACAGCGTGTTTCCCGTGCTCTGAATTCATCCGATGACAGGGCCTCTGGCTGGCTGAGATTGAAGTGCAGATTGCCATCGCCCAGATGGCCGAACACGCAGGAACGAATGCCGGGAACCGCCGCCTGCAGGACAGGCAGCACCTGGTCAAGAAATTCCGGGATGCGGCCGATCGGCAGCGATATATCGTGTTTCAGGCTAACGCCACCCTGGGCTTGGGCCGCTGAAATCCCTTCGCGCAGCTGCCAGAGCTGGCTGACCTGCGCCGAACTCCCCGCCACGACGGCATCGTGCATCCCGCCCCCTTCGATCATTTTCATCAACGCTTTCTCAGCGCCGGGACGCAGCCAGTCACCGGCCAGGGCTGAGTCGAGCTGAATCAATAGATACCAGGGGTGCGGGGCCTGGAAAGGATCGCGCGCCGAATCCTGATCTGCAAGAACGAAATCCATCGCCAGTCGCGGAATGAACTCGCAGGCCGAGAGGGTCTCACCGAAGGCCGAGCGCAATTGCACAAGCAGCTCGAGGCCGGCGCGAACGCCATCGCAGGCCAGCATCGCCGTCACGCTTTGCCGGGACGTCGAGCTGAGCTGCAGGCAGGCCGCGGTGATGATGGCCAGCGTGCCCTCCGAACCGATCAGAAGCTGCTTGAGGTCGTAGCCGCTGTTGTCCTTGCGCAGGGGGTTGAGCGCGCTGAAGACCCGCCCGTCGGGCAGGACCGCTTCGAGGCCGAGCACCTGCTGGCGCGTGTTGCCGTAGCGAATCGTTAGGTTGCCGCCAGCGTTGGTCGCCAAGGTGCCGCCGATGCTGGCCGTTCCTTCCGAAGCCAGACCGACCGGGTACATCAAGCCATGCTCGGCGGCAATCTCACGCACGCGCGCCAGCGGCATGCCTGCTTCGGCCACCAGACTGGCGTCGACGGGATCGATCGAGCGCAAGGCTCGCAGGCGCTCCAGGCTGATGATCAGCTCCCCGTTGATCGGCGCAGCTCCGCCGACCAGACCCGTGCGACCTCCTTGCGGAACCATGGCGATGCCGAATCGAACGCACAGCGAAACCAGAGCAGACACCTGCGTCGTGGAACCGGGCCGGGCCACGGCGAGCGCCTGACCCGTAAAGCGAGCGCGGGGTTCATCAAGGTAAGGCGCGATGTCTGCCTCGGTCTGAAGCATCGCGTCAGAGCCCAGCAGGTCGGCGACTCGAGATAGAAACCCTGACGGGTTCATGCTATTGATTCGGCAAGACCACGAATCGCACTCAGCCGTGAATCATGGGTTCGTTTTCTGGTGCATCAGCATCCAGCGATAGATGTTGTGCCCCGCGCTCAAGTCGTAGGTGTCGCGCCAGGAATTGTGCCCGACCCCGGGATAGAGGGTCAGGCGACTGTCAAGGGCCACCGGGGAATCGCAGGCCAGCAGCCCGTTGATCGGAACGGTCGAGCCGTTGGGCGAGACGGTGCCGTCGCTGTCGCCGTGAAACGCCCAGATCGGGAGCGCGCCCAGCGCGCAGCCGGCGCTGTTGAAGGCTGATATTCCATTGCCGGCAATCGGCACCATGGCGGCAATGCGATCATCGATCTGCTGGCCCGCATACTGCCAGCCACCGATCGCTCCGCAGCTCAGGCCGGTCAGGTAGATGCGACGCTCATCGACGGCGTAGTCGGTCACTGCGTGCTCGATGAACGCCGCGATCTGAGAGGCCGATGTGCAGCCACCGCCGGAGCGCTGCGGTGACAGGACGATGAAGGGCCGGCTCGCGTCCCAGCTGTTGTTGTTGATAAGACGCGGGGGGCCGTTGCTCAGCACCCGGTCGAGCTGGCTGCCGCCATCGCCGTTCTCGCCCAAACCATGAATAAAGAGCATCAATGGATAGGACAGACTCGGGTCATAGCCCGCTGGCAGATACTCGTAATAGCCCTGATCCGCACCGGTTGTGCCCAGGGGGCGAGGCGTATGCCGCTCAGAAGGCAGCTCGGACACGATAGGGATCTCTGGCCAACCGCCGAACCGGTCCTTAAAGACGAGATCGGGACTGACGACGGGATCACCGGCCCGCAGGGCGGTTCCGTGAATCAATAAGACAACGAGCAGAAGGGCGGTCTTCATCGGGCCACTCGAACTCATGGTGCCTCCCCCGCTCCGGGCTGACGGAGCGTCTGGCCGGAGTCCTCCCAGGCCGCACGCACCATAGCGCGCACATCCTCGCGCAGCTTGGCGGCATCGAAGACCCGCCCGCCACGAATGGTGTGGACCACCCCACCAGAGCGAATCACCTCGTTGTCAGCGTTCAGTTCGATGGCACCCGTGCCGTAGAGGCGCTTGAAGTTGACCAGCGGATTGCTGCCCACGACCAGCAGATCCGCCTGTTTGCCGACTTCGACCGAGCCGATCTCATCATCCAGACCAAGGACTTCAGCGCCGTGCAGAGTGGCCGCGCGCACAACCTCCAGCGGATGAAAGCCTGCTTCCTGCAGCAGTTCGAGCTCCTGGATGTAGCCGAAGCCATACAGCTTGTAGATGAAACCCGAGTCCGAACCCACGACGACCCGGCCTCCGTGATTCTTGTAGTCGTTGATGAACGTCATCCAGCGGCGAAAATTGTCGGCCCAGGCGATTTCGTCGGCAGTCGACCAGTTGAACCAGTACGAGCCGTGGGCCGTTCGTGAGGGCTGAAAAAATTCCCACAGGCTGGGCAGGGTGTATTCCGCGTGCCATTCGGCCGTTCGCTGGGCCATAAAGTCGCGATTGGCCTCATAGATGGTCAGCGTCGGGCTCAGGGTGAAATCCAGTTCGATCAACTCATCACGCACCGCGGCCCAGCGGGGATGATCGGGACCCACGGCCTGCGACCAGAGCCGTCCTGCGGCCGCAAAGCGGTGGTATTCGTCGGCATAGTTGTAGTCTGGAGGGTAGTCCTGAACGCTGTGACCGGCAAACAGGGCCTCGGGCAGACCATACCAATGTTCCATGCTCGTCAGACCGGCACGCGCGGTGTCGAGGACGTTGGCCCGCGCCACGTCCATCTGGGCATGGTGCATGGCCGTGCCCAGGCCCTGTTGGCCAGCCTCGTCGATCGCGGCCAGCAGCACGTCGGGTCGGGCGCCAAAGAACTTAATGCCGTCACCACCGCGCTCGGCCAGGCGCCGGACCCAGCGACGGGCCTGTTCAGGGGTCAACATCGGTTCGATCTGACCTTGACCGAAGCGCACGTAGGCAAGGATTCGAGGCGCAGTGATGTCTCCAGCCGCTGAGCGCTCGCGCTCGCCAAAGGTCCAGTCGGCCCCATTGAACGAACCCGGATCACGGATCGTGGTGATGCCGTGACCCATCCACAGTTTGTAGACATACGCTGCCGGCGTGCCCTGGGCTGCACCGCCGATGTGGGCGTGCGAATCGACAAAGCCGGGCAGCACGAAGTGACCGTGCAGGTCGATCTCGCGCCCTCCAAGCTCCAGTTCAGGACGATCATCGACCGCGATCGGGACACCAGGTGCGCCAACGGCCACCATTCGGGTAATCCGGTCCTCTTCGATCACAATGTCGATCGGACCGATCGGCGGCGCACCCGTCCCGTCGATCACGGTGACCCCGCGAAGAATCAGTTGGCGATAGGGGCCCATGCCCTCCTGCACGTCCGGCGCACCTGCGATGCCGTCCTTCGGCTCATCAGCCCGGAGCGGCGACGACACCACCAGGAAGGTCAACAGCAATAGCAAGCAACGACACATCAGACACACTCCGGCAGGCAAGGCAGACCGATAGGATAACGGCAAAGGATCAGGCACCCGATGATTAACCATCGGCATATCAACCAGTGGAGCATCAATCATTGACGTTTCGAGCCTCGCAGTCTCGAGCACCAGAGACCTGGTATCAAAAGCGGGCATCAAGACATTGAGCAGCCAGTGATCGAATTACCACCTTACTAATAGCACGGTGTAGCACAAAAAGAGGGTCAGAAAGACCGCACCTTCCAGGCGATTGATCCGCCCCACGCCCTTGCGACCGATCCCGAAGATGAGCAGCAACACGGTCAGGCCGAGCATCACGGGCAGGTCGCGCTGGACAAGCTCCGCGGGCACATCGAGCGGCACCACACTGGCGGCCAGGCCGATCACAACCAGCGTATTGAACAGATTCGAGCCAAGCACATTGCCCAGTGCCAGGGCTTGCTCGCCCCGGCGAGCCGCCGCCAGGGTCGAGGCCAGCTCGGGCAGGGAAGTGCCGACAGCGACCACCGTCAGGCCGATGATCAGATCACTCAGGCCAAACCACTGGGCCAGATCGACCGCGCCCGAGACCACCACCTGGGAACTGATCACCAGAATCAGAAGACTCAACGGCAGCCAGAAATACAATGCGACGGGCGAGACCGTCTCTTCACCCATTGCCATGTCAACGTCCGCGCCGAGAGGATCATTCGGCGAGCGACGGCTCTGAACCAGATTCCAGGCCAGCAGGCCGATGAAAAGAACGAGCAAGGACACCGCCTCAAGGCGCGTGACCTGACCATCGAGAAGCTGCCAGGCCGCGATGCCGGTCAGCACCAGCAGCAAAGGCAGTTCTCGACGGACGACTTCAGACTGGACACGGATCGGACTGATCACCGCGGCGATGCCTAAAATCAGGGCAATATTGCTGATGTTGGAACCGTACGCATTCCCCAGCGCCAAGCCGGGATTCCCCTGGGCGGCTGAAATCACCGATACGGTCATCTCCGGTGCCGAGGTGCCGAAGCCGACCACAATCATTCCGATCAGCAGCGGCGGCATGCCCCAAAGCCCCGCCAGCATCGAGGCGCTGCGAACGAATCGATCGGCGCTCCAGAGCAAGGCAATCAGGCCCACGACCAGCAGGACCAGGGATAGCAGCATGAGGGGCGACTCACTATTCAGATCGATTGAACGCCAGAGCATAGCGGCTTTTCGACGCATCCTCTTCGATCTGGCGTGATGCGCTTCACAGAACCGGGATCATCACATAGGATTCTGATTCTCATAAACTTTGAGATTGACACCGCCCCGCCTGGATAGGCATTATTTGGCGCGCGTGCGCAAAGATTCGCCCGGGTGCCCAAGGGGATTGTTCACCAGACTAAGGAGTTCACTACGATGCCGTTCCTGCGTCGTTTAGTCGTTGTCATAATTCTCTGCCTGAGCTACGCCTGGCATCCCAGCAGCGCCGCCCAGGTGCCGGCTGTCAGTCCGGGGTTCCCTGATCAACTCAGTTGTCAGCCCGGTGAACTGCTGCATCGGGAGGTCGGCCTGGGACGGGTGGCCAACATCATTTACCACAACGGCGTTCTCCTCTCGAACAACGTCGGCGGCGGCTCACGACGCTGGTGGCGTTTCAACGACCCCGATGATCCTGCAACACTTTCGATCTACCAGACCGATGAAAGCGTCCCCACCGATCAGGGCACGCATTCGCACAGCAAGATCGGCGACTATGTCTGCGGAGGCTGGGGTTGCCGGGTTCGCCGCGATGGGCCAGGACAACTTGTCGGTCAAACCATGCCGCCGGCCGCACCCGGCGAAATCAACGCCGGCTTCACGCCGCAAAATCAGCCGAGCCCGGATGGTGGCGGCCTGCATCGCCTCTACTATCCTTGGGCCGTGCCCTTCAACTGGCTGCAGTACGGCCCCACGGCCGGCAACGGTCGCCTTTGGCGCGGTGACGAGATGCTGGCTGAATGGGCACCTCTGGGCGATCACGGCGTCAGCGGCAACGGCATCCTGATCGGCAACTATCTGTTTGTTGTCTCGGATGCGTCCATGCTGGGGGTGGTCAGCTATGACATTTCGCCGGTCTTCAACGTCCCGCCCGAGCCCCCGCGTTTTCTCGACAAGCTTTCTGGCACCTTCGGCGCCTACATCGGCGCGGTCTGGAAGAATTATCTCGTCCTGGCCGGCGGTAACCCCCGCGACCTGTTCTATGTCATCGACTATTCCGACCCAAGCAATCTCGCCCTGGTCACGACCATGGACCTGTCGGGCGATCCCGACCTCAATGCCGGCACCAACGTGCCCTACGTACAGACCCAGGACGAATACGTCTTCACCCGGCGCCACAAGATCAACATGAAAACGCTGACGCCCGAGTTGGAGCTGGATGAAGTCGGCGACAATCGCCCCGCTGGCAGCCTCCAGGGCGAGTTGGATGTGAGCCAGTACAAACTGCCTCTGGGCAACCTGCTGGTGACTGGCTCCTACAGCTTCAACGGTCGCGATGGCGTCGGCGTCTGGTGCCATCAGAGTGAACCGGACACCCGTGGACCCTACGTCGACTACCACATCCCGCGCCCTAACCAGACCAACTACCCGCTCGGTGCTCCGATCAGCCTGATCATCCCGGAAACACTGGAGTCGTTCACCATCATCAACGGCGAGACCGTTCTGGTTCGTCCGGTCGGCGGGGATGCGCTCGATGCCTGGGCGTCGTTCTCGCACGATGGCATTCTGACGCTGACCCCTCATGACTATTTCGAACCCGACACGACCTATGAAGTCGTTGTTGCCGACGGCGGTATCAAGGATGCCGCAGGCAACGGGATCGGCGGCTATTCCTTTACCTTTTCGACCGGCAGCGCGCTGGGGGGTGGCAACGCGTCGCCGGAAATCACTCAGTTCGATTTGAGCGCCTCGCCGATCGAAGCCGGCCAGAGCGTGACGCTGAGCGCGGCGGCCGTGGACCCCGAGTCCGACACGGTCGAGTATCGTTTCTCGCCCGGCGACGGCACACCGTCCAGCCCCTGGTCGACAACCCCGGCGCTGACACACACCTTCAACGACGAGGGACATTTCGGGGTCAAGGTGCAGGTGCGAGATCTCAAGCCGGACGGCACCAGCTCCATCGTGGCCCAGACACGCACCTTGACCGTGGCCAATCTGCCCGCGGGACCGCTTCCGCGACACTCGAGCAGCATTCAAGTCGACGAATCCCGCCGCGTGGTCTGGTCGGTCAATCGCGACAGCAGCAGCTTATCGCGACTCAACGCAGACACGGGAGCGCTGATCTCCGAGATCAACCTGGCGACCATTCTCGACGAGGACGTGTCGCTCAATCCGGTCAACGTTGCCATTGAGGAATCCTCAGGCAACGCCTGGGTTGCATTGGCGGGCGGCGATGGGATCGCGATCGTCGACAGCGACGGTGCGCTGGTCGACCTCATCGACACGGGCTACGGCTCGGCCCCGCAGGCGCTTGCCTTGAGTCCGGACGAATCTGAGATTTATGTCTCGACGCGAGCGCGAGCGGTCGGTGAGCCCGGCCACGGACAAGTGCTACGCTTCGATACCGCGAGTCGAGCGCAAACCGGCCAGCTGGACCTGGGACCGACGCCGGGCGCACTGGCGCTGACCGGCGACGGTCAACGGCTGTTCGTTGCTCGCTTCATTTCCTCCGAGCATCACGGGGAAATCTGGGACATTGATACCCAGACCATGAGCCTCTCGCACACGATCCGCCTGCGTCGCGACCGGGGCAGGCGAGGACTGGATCCCGGCGGCTCGAACGGGCCGGGCGTTCCGAACTACCTGGCCAGCCTGGTCATCGATCCGCACGGTGAATTCCTCTGGTACAGCGCCGTCAAAGCCGACACCAATCGTGGCCTATTCTTTGATCAAGGCACCGAGCTCAACCTTCCGCTGGCACACGACACGACCGTTCGACCCATGCTTGGACGGGTCGACCTGACCGGTGGCGATCCCTTCGAACCGGACGTCAACACCTGGCCCAACGGCCGCATCGACGGCGACAACTCCGAATCGCCGAGCGCGCTGGCGTTCTCGGCGCGCGGCAATTATGTCTTCGCCGCGTTCCAGGGCAACAACGCGGTTGCGATCTTTGACGACTTGGCCATCCAGGCTGGCGGGGGGCGGACCTCACTCGCGCGTGAAGAAGTCGGCTCAGCACCGCGCGGCCTGGCCTTCGATTCGATCACCGATTCACTCTGGGTCGAGAACTTCATGAGCCGATCGGTCAGCCGCATGCGCCTGGCCGATTTTTTAGCGACCGGTGCTCGTGAATTTCAGACCAGCGAACATGCCAGCGCGAGCATCGAGCCGCTGGCGCCCGATGTTCTGGCGGGCAAGGAGGTTTTCTACTTCGCTGGAAACGACCCGGAGGGCGACAATGAAATGAGCTTCGAAGGCTACATTTCCTGCGCTAGCTGCCACATCGACGGCGGCCATGATGGACGGACCTGGGATTTCACCCAGCGCGGCGAGGGCTTCCGCAACACCCATGATCTCCGGGGCAGAGCCGGACTTGGACACGGAAACCTGCACTGGACGGAGAACTTCGATGAGCCGCAGGATTTCGTCATCGACATTTTCAATGAGTTCGGTGGACGAGCCTTCCTTCCCGAAGGCGCGACCCCCAATCCCCCCTTTGGCGCACCGAATGCCGGTCGAAGCACGCAGATCGATCAGCTCGCCGCCTACATGAATTCGCTCGACAGATCGCACCTCGAGCGCAGCCCCTGGCGCGCGAGCGATGGTCAGATGACGGCTGAGGCGCTGGCCGGTGCCGATGTCTTCAACGCCATGGGTTGCGCTGGCTGTCATCAGCCGCTGACGGACTACACCGATGCCACGGTCGGTGCACCGACGCTGCACGACGTCGGCACGGTGAGAACGAGCTCTGGCACACGCCTTGATCAGCCCCTGACCGGCCTTGGCACGCCCACCCTCCTAGGCCTCTGGAATGGGGCCCCCTATTTTCATGACGGTTCGGCCAGCGATCTGGATGCGGTGCTTCGAGTCGCTGGCGGCAGGATGTACGAAGCCGAATTCGCTGCGCTCTCTGGGGGAGCAAGCGTTCCTGGATTCATCGATATCAATTGGGACAGCACCGCTCACGGTGAGTTGGTCCGATTCGGGACGGTCAATGCCCAGGCCACCTTCGGCAACATCGACGGCGGTAGTGGCGGCACTGGGGCGGTTGAGATGCGAATCGATTCTGGCTCACCGGGAGAATTTCGGCTGACCGTCAACGGTTCGTACAGTCAGGATCTGACCTTTGATCGTGGCGCCGTTGCCTTCGACTGGAGGCGCCTACGTTTCGAGAACGTTCCTTTAAACGCCGGGGCCAGCAACACGCTCGTAGTGACTCGGATTTCGGAAGGGGGGCAGGCTCCGGCTCTGGACCACATCACCGTATCCACCGGGGACCATCTCGATGCCGCTGAGGTGCATCGGGTCGCTCTGAGCCTGAGCGAGACTGATCTCGATCGGCTGCGCGCCTACCTGCTCCAGCTCGATGGCCGCAACCCACAGGGAGTGATCGTGAACACCGACCTGCTGTTCCGCGATCGATTTCAGTAGGCTGCAGCGAAAGCACCGCCACTCAAGGGGCGGTGCCACTCGATTGCCGATTTCCCCATCCAATGCCAGAATAGCGGCTCGTTCGATTGGGGGAGCCTGAATCCATGAGTGAATCCGCAGCGGCACTTCACGCCATCATGCTCGGCGGCCGGGCACCCGGCTGTCGCATTGAACTCCACGACATTGCCTTCGCCGTGGGCGACACGCTGGAATCGATGCACGAACAGCTGCTGACCCAGTGGTTTGGAGAACCGCAGGGGCTGCACGTGGATGCCTATCTCCGCCTGAGCCAGGCCGACGGCCACCGCATCGAACTCAGGACGGAACCGGCGAACGGCGACAAACAGCTGTACTTCATCAACATCGGCGGTTATCAACACAACGAACTCGCAGAACAGCACGCCTATGGCTTTTTCGTCGCCCGCAGTCCATCGGAGGCCAAAGCCCGCGCCAGGGCCGAGTTGCTGCCCGGCCGTCAACAAGTGCACAAAGATGATCTGTATGAGGTTGATGACTGCCTGGCCTTGACCGAGGTCGCCGGTCAGCACATTCACCTCATAGAGGACACAAACGCCACCGCCCCGGAGATCGTGAACGGCTATTTTCCTTTGCCCTCACGCACGATCAAGCACTGGATTTCCCGGCAGTCCGCCACGAGCTAAGGGGGCGACATGTCTGTTCGACAAACAGGGCTTTTGAGTCTGAGCGCGCTGCTGCTCAGCACAGCCATCCTATTCGTTGGTGGTGGACTGAACGCCATCCTCATTCCCGTACGCGCAGCCCTGGAAGGATTTTCAACACTGGAAATTGGCCTGCTGGGCACCGGAGCGGCATTGGGTACGATCGTTGGCTGCGTTCTATCGCCAGGATTGATCAGGCAGGTCGGCCATATTCGTGCTTTCGCGGTTCTGGCCGCTTCGGCGGCCATCGTGGCACTGGTGCAGGGCCTGGTCGTCGACCCGTGGCTATGGATTCTGCTGCGAATTCCCACAGGGATCGCCTTTGCCGGACTGGCAACAGTCACTGAAAGTTGGCTCAACGCCAGCGCAAGCAACCAGGCGCGCGGCCGAACGATGGCGGTCTACATGATCATCCAGCTGGCCATGCAGACGGTCGGCCAGCTGTTGCTGATGTTCGCCGATCCGATGCTCATGACGCTATTCGCCGTGGTGGCGCTGGCCACTACCGCCTCGTTGATACCGGTCGGTCTGACCCGTGCCATCTCGCCCGGCCCGGTCGCTGCAGTTCGTCTGGACCTGCGCCGACTTTACATGCAATCTCCCAGCGGCGTGGTCGGCGCCGTGGCCATCGGCCTGGCCAATGGCTCGTTCTGGGCCCTGGCACCCCTGTTCACCGCTGATCGGGGGTTTGATTCGGGCCAGATCGCGGCGTTCATGAGTCTGGCCCTGATTGGAGGCGCTGCCCTACAATATCCGCTGGGCCGTTGGTCGGATCGTATCGACCGCAGGCGTGTCATCCTGTTGACCGCAACCGTTGCCAGCCTGATCGGGCTCTGCTTCGCCATGTTTCCAAATCTCGACACCGTAACTCTGTTGGTTCTGGCAGCGCCTCTCGGTGCCTTTCTGTTCGCGCTCTATCCCTTGTGCGTTGCTCACGTCAATGACCACGTCAATGAAGGGGAATTTGTCGAAGCTTCGAGCAGCATGCTCCTGCTGTACGGCGGCGGGTCGGTGATTGGGCCAATCCTTGCCGCCCTGCTGATGGACTGGATGGGCAGCAATGCCCTGTTTGTCTTCATTGCCACGGTCTACGTTTTTTTCGTGGGCTTCGGTTTCACACGTCTGCGAGCGAGCCCCCGGCCATTGGCTGCCGAGCGAGAGGATTTTGTCGCCATGCCGTTCAGCGCCACTCGTGGTCTCGATCTGGATCCAAGAGCCGGCGAATTGATTGATAAAGAACCGTTGGACAAGGATCCGGACCAGGCCGACGGCGTCTGAGTTATTCTGAGGGCAGGAGCCACTCGGATGCTTGCGTGGATACCGACATTACGTTGAGGTCCCTGGCCATCCCCGGCCAGCGCGAAATGAACTACTATCGGAACTGATCTAGCTCGAGGATATCCGAGTCGAATGTCAAATAAGAGCTGTCTGATCGCCCACTTCGATCGACTCATCACGCTGACTGATGACGAAAAGGCGCTATTGCGTCTTCTCGAGGAGGATGCTAAAGATTACCCGGCGGACACCATTCTGATACCTCAAGGTGGAAAGATCACCTCGATGTTCTCACTTCAAAGCGGATGGGCTTGCTCATCTCAGCTTCAAGAAGATGGTAGTCGTCAGGTCATCGATGTCTTCGTTCCGGGGCAGATCATTGGACTCAGGGAGATCGGCCGCCTGCAGGCTGAAACCACTATTGAAACCCTGACCGACTGCGTTGCCTGCCCGTTTCCTCGGCACCAGCTATCTGAGATATTTGCCGAGTCGCACCGCTTGGCGATCCTGTTTTTCTTGGTGCTGGCGCAAAATCATGCCCTTTTGACCCAGCGCCTTTCAAACATCGGCAATAAATCAGCGACTGCTCGCCTTGCACACTTCATCTTGGAAACGCGATCCCGCTTGAAAGTTCAGGATTCGGTTTTCGAGCTTCCGCTCAATCAGACGCTGATCGGAGACGCGCTAGGACTGACTTCAGTTCATGTCAGCCGCGTCTTCAGTGAACTCAAGGGCAAAAATCTGATTGAAAAAGACGGGTCGAACCTGACCATTCTCGATCAAGCAGCCCTCGCCCGGCTTGCTGAATTCAGTACAGAATACATGGACATTCGCGCTGACCTGCTATTGCCCGACCCGCCCCGATGACTGGCAGCGAGCATGCTGCTGAGACTGCACACCTCGCGCTATTCTCCAACGGATTGTCCCGTTAGATGCGAACGGGCCGGTACTCACCGCTGATCGATTGGTTTTAAGTTCTTCGGGTCGGCTCCCTGGCTGCAGGCGAGGATAGGCAGTCGAGGTTCCAATTCCAGCCGATCGCTTCGTCCGTTAATCCAGGTTAAGGTCGGTCGATCAGAACTCGCCTACGCTATCGTATGGTTCGAATTGGCGCTTTGGCGTCTAGAGGAAAAGTCATGAATGACGACCAAGCACAAGGTCAATGGAATCAGTTCACTGCGAAAGTCAAACAGAACTGGGGTGAATTGACCGATGACGAAGTAAAAAAAGCCGAAGGCAATAGGGAAGAGCTGATGGCTCGCATTCAGGAAAAATATGGTGATAGCAAAGAAAGCATCGCCAAGAAATTTAACGAAATATCAGGAGATTCGAACTCATGAAACTATTAGATAAAACTTTTTTCCGGTCTATTTTCATCATTGCCATGTTGATTGGCACGCTCGGACTCACCGCTTGCGAACAAGACGGTCCGATGGAAAACGCTGGCGAAGAGATTGATGAAGCCGTCGAAGATGTCGAAGATTCCGCAGAGGATGCGGGAGATGACATCGACGATTGAGTTGATGACTCGATCTATTGATTGTTTCCCCTTTAGTATTGTCAAGTATGGATCCCCGGTTTGTCACCGGGGATTTTTTTACAACGGGGATTTTTAAGGGTATTATTTTGAAAAACTGGCGGAGCTTCGGGAAACGCTATTGTTTTCTGAGAGACATCCGCTTGTCTGGGGAAAGCTTCCTGAGTGTGCTATGCAACAGAACCACCTCGACTGCACATCGTACGCTCTGGAGGCAATTTTTAGTTAATCAGTTTGAGTCCGGGACTGTGTTCGTCCAAACGCATTAGCAATTTGAGGGGCAAGTAAGCTCGTAGTGAGCTTGAATCAGAATGGGAGATCTGAGTCATCGTGGACGAGAAATGGATTGATCGCCTCTTGACCGATCATGATCATCGAGCAGAAGACATTGAGGCGCTTCGCTCGATTGGAACGCACAAGCGCAGCTACAAAGCGGGGCAGATGATCCTTTTCGAACAGGATCGCTTTGATATGCTCTACGCTGTCATTTCTGGTTGGATTGCCATCATTCGGAATCTCGAAGATGGCACGGAGCATATTCTCGACGTTTTTCTTCCTGGACAATTGGTTGGTGTGCGTCAGCTGACCTCCTCCGAAGCGCTGATTGGATATCGAACGCTGACGGACGCAGAAGTTTTCCTAGTCAGCAAGCGCGGACTAAAAGATGCCATGGATTCTAACCCAACGGTGAATAACGCCGTGATGCGGACCCTTTCGCGAGAGGACTCTTGGCTCATGGAGCGCATCATCACCCTGGGGCAGCGCTCCGCAGCACAGTGCACCATGCATTTCCTACTGGAGATCGGAGACCGGTTGGTTCAAACGAAGGAACAATCAGCGCCTCTGACGCGGATTGAGCTCCCGATCAGTCAAGAGCAGCTGGCCAATATTCTCGCGATCACCCCCGTCCACCTCAGTCGCGTTCTCAAGGATCTTCGATCGAAGGGCTTGCTTGAGTCATCAGAAGGTGCTTGGCTCCTTCCGGACCGGGAAGCGGCTGAAGACTTCTGTGATTATCAGGCAAAACGACTTCAGCTCGGCAAGTAAAGCGTCGACTTGGACGTCGTGGAAGCCAAGCTAAAGAATGTTTGACATTAAAAAAACGCCGCCCTGCGCGTGGCAAGGCGACGTTGGATTCTTACCAGGCTAACCGAACGTTCTAGACCTTCGGTTTACGCCCCGCGAAGAAGAAGATAACCGCGAGAATCAATCCTACTACGAACAGGATCCAGGCGATATTTGCGGCAGCCCCTGCAACGCCGGAAAAACCGAGCACGCCTGCGATTAGAGCAACGACTAAAAATACGAGCGCCCAACTAAGCATAATAAATACTCCTTTAATGTGTACCGTGTTTCTTCGATTTAAGCCGCGAATGCAACTTGCACGACACCTTCATGGTAGAGCAAGCCCGTGTTTTCTACATTGATGTGAACTAATCGTCTTCTTAACCTGCATCAAGTCTCCGTTTGAGGCGTGTTGATGACGCACTGAAGGAGTTGAGCTAACCTCCACCTTGGGGTTCATTTTCTCTGAACCTGAGTCTTCTAATTTAGCGAGGTATCTATACCATGAAGCATTTACACCATCTGTTGACAATTTTGGCGGCCGCTGCCCTGTCCTTCGCCACCATGGGCTGCGGCTCTTTCGAAGAGGCGGGAGAGAATGTTGACGAAGGCGTCGAAGAAGTCGGTGAAGAGTTTGAAGAGGCGGGAGACGAAATTGAAGAAGAGGTCGATGAAATCGACTGACTCTGATGTCTCGGGTGAGACTCGATAATTCTCAGTCTCAGCCCCCGAGCGTTATTGATCAGATTGAACCTATGATGCAGAACAGATCTGCAAGATCAACAGTGCAGCTGGACGAGCTGGAGTTCTACGCCGAACAAGGCGGGGCGCCGATTGAGCAGTTGCGTCTGGACGGGGTGGGCGCCGGGCGTTCAATACCGGTGCTTGCAGATCGCCTCGTAAATCAACCTTCCTTCGATGAATGGGCAGCGCTGCTTCGGCACCACCTGGGTGCCGTCGTTGAACCTGGCCACGATATTCGCAGACTAAAGAATGGCGGCGAGATTTTTCCTGCCATGCTGTCCACGATCCGTTCGGCTCAATCGAGTATTGAGTTTCTTTTCTACATATTTTTGGATGGAGAGATTGCCTCGACGTTTTGTGACGCATTGATCGAGCGTGCCGAAGCCGGCGTGCACGTGCGCGTTCTGCTCGACTCGGTCGGCGGAGAAGCTCTAAGCAACGACCTGCGTCAGCGTCTGGAACGAAGCGGCGTCGAGTTTCGGATCTTCCATCCGATATCGAGCTGGAAGATTTGGCGAACCACGAGCCGCAATCATCGCAAAATCCTGGTCGTCGACAGCCGTGTAGGTTACACAGGAGGTGTTGGTATCGACGATTCCTGGGCAGAGGACGGGGCCAGCCTGACCGGCTACCGCGACACTCAATTTCGAATAACCGGGCCAAGTGTCGGATTGCTCAGAGCCGCCTTCTTCGACAGCTGGGCGTCCTCTGGCGGCCACCTGCCAGCCCCGCTCGATTCGGTACCGATGGCTCCCGAACGTTCATCAGGCACTCTGGCGGCGGTCATTCAGTCCTCATCTGCTTCTCGCTTTGCCAGGATGTCGCTTCTGTTCCAATTCCTGCTGCGCTGCGCAAATCGATCCGTTCATATCGTAACGCCTTATTTCGTGCCTGGATCGTGTTTGATGAAAGAGATAAAGCAGGCCAGAGCGCGCGACGTTGAAATTCGTCTGATGGTCAGTGGAAAGCGAATCGACATCAAGCTCCCGCTCTGGGCAGGCCGCAATACTTACTCGGAGCTGATGCGATGGGGTGTCACGATCGAGGAGTACGATCGTACTCTTTTACACACAAAACTGCTTATCGTGGACGAACAGATCGTGATGTTCGGGTCGGCAAATATGAATCAACGCTCGCAGACTTTGGATGAAGAATTGTCGGTCGTGTGCCGGGATGAGCAGCTGGCCAGGGAATTGCTCGACGACATCGCGCAAGACCGAGATCATTGCCGTCAAATCGAACCAGAACGCTGGGCGCAGCGTTCAGTCTTGATGCGTGCTTCCGAGAAATTTGCACGCCTGTTCGCGCCACAACTCTGAATGCAACATCAGCATTACGCTGGACTCGTAATCTTCAATCGAGACGACTTTCCTCTTGAAGAGGACTTATCCCAGCACCTTTCGTCAGATCCCTGGCGGTTCGAAACGACTACAGGTGGCTCCCCTCGCCGCACCGCATAAAACGCGGTTCAGGGATGGGCCTGAATAATAAGTGGGGGGGGGAATTCAAGGCGATTCATCGGTCAGGCGACCATCGCGGTAGTCCCACATCGCCTGCTCGATCTCTTCGCGCGTGTTCATCACGAAGGGCCCATGCTGCACCACCGCTTCGCCAATCGGCTTGCCGGCCAAGAGCAGAAGACGAACATCGTCGCGATTGGCCTGGATCGTGACCGGGCCACGCTCGCTCAACACGCCTGCTGCGCGATGGGCAAGCGTCTGATTGCTGATCATCGCCGCTCCTTCATAGGGATAAACGAACGCGCTGTATCCGTCCTTGATCGGCAGCGTCACCGACCGTCCAGCATCCAGTCGAAGGTCGATGTAGAGTGGGTCGGTGGACAGCTGCTGTTCACCGCCATTGACCGGCCCGACCGCTGCGGCACCTTGAAGCGCGAGTCGGCCCGCAATCAGTCGTAGATGGCCGCCGCTGAAGCGCAATTCCGGCACCTCGTCGGCCGGGATGTCGCGGTAGGCGGCCGGGCGCATCTTCTCGGCTGCCGGCAGATTGATCCACAGCTGAAAGCCTCGCATGCGGCCGTCCTTCTGTTTCGGCATTTCGGAGTGGATGACGCCGCGACCGGCGGTCATCCACTGCACCGAGCCCGGCGACAGATCGCCGACATTGCCCAGATGATCCTGATGCTCCATATGGCCATCAAGCATGTAGGTCACGGTCTCGAATCCACGGTGCGGATGGGCTGGAAAGCCGGCCAGGTAGTCGTCTGGATTGTCCGAGAAAAACTCGTCGAGCATCAGAAATGGATCGAGCCGAGCAAACTGGCTAGAGCCGATACTCCGGCGAAGCTTGACGCCGGCGCCGTCCGAGGTTGGGCTAGACTGGATGATGCGTGCAATGGTTCGTTCCTTGGCGATTGTCACGATATATTCTCCTTTGGCTTCAGGCGGCGCGAGCCGGATGAATCCCGTCCGCCAGCTCAACGAGTTGCTTGCCAGCGGTCGCCATGACCGAATCGGCAGTCTCTGGGCCCATGGCCAGACCTTCCGCGTAGACGAATTCAACGTCCTCAAGGCCGATCAGAGCAACGAACTCCTTTATCAGGCCGGTCTGGGTATCGGCCGGAGTACCGGCATGGTGACCACCACGCGTGGAGATCACGATCACTCGGCGGTCACCGAGCAGGCCGGCCGGGCCGTTTTCCGTGTACTCGAAGGATATCCCGGCGCGAGCAACATGATCCATCCAGGCCTTGAAGGTCGACGGCACGCTGTAGTTGTACATGGGTAAGCCGATGACGACTTCATCGGCCATCTTCAACTCGGCGATCAATGCATCCGAAATGGCAACTGCAGCGTGCTGGGCCGGCGAACGTTCGCGTGGATCGGCTCGAAACCCGTTGAAACTCTCGGCGTTGAGATGAGGCAAGGGGTCGGCGGCCAGATCGCGGCATAGCAGGCGGCCGCCCGGGTGCTGATCGTGCCAGCGCCCTGCATAGGCATCCACGAGCTGGCTGGACTGACCCTGGCGACCGAACAGACTGGTACGAATCACAAGCAACGTCTTCATGCATTTCTCCTCAGGATCGCAGCGATTGATAATTTTGATCGTGACGCGCAGTATGCATTTGAATTAATCGAATAAAAAGCGCAATAATTGGCGCTTATCTTTCGAATTATTGGAAAGCAAGGCCCTTTCATGAGCGCCCCCCAAATCAGCCTGGAGCAATGGCGAGCGCTGATCGCCGTGGTTGAAGCCGGTGGCTATGCTCAGGCCGCCGCAACGTTGAACAAATCGCAGTCCACGATCAGCTATGCGGTGCACAAGCTCGAAGAGCGGCTCGGCATCAAGGCCTTGCAAGTGGTCGGGCGCAAGGCCGAGCTGAGCGCAGCCGGCCGCATGCTCTACCGTCGCGGCAAGGCCCTGCTCGCCGAGGCCGAGCGTCTGGAGCGCGCAGCTCAGCGCATCAGCGAGGGTTGGGAGGCGGAGCTGCGCCTGGCCGCCGAAATCATCTTCCCGACCTGGCGCCTGCTCACCTGCCTGGCAAAGCTTTCCGAGGAGCAGCCGGACATGCGTATCCAGCTGCACGAATCGGTTCTCGGCGGCACCACGGAATTGCTCAATGCGGGCCAGGTCGATCTGGCCATCGCCTCATCGATCCCGGCCGGCTTTGTCGGTGACCCGCTGACCCAGGTTCGCTTCATCGCCGCCGCCGCACCGCATCATCCCCTGCATCAACTTGATCGACCGCTGAACGCTGGCGATCTCCGTCACCATCGGCATCTGGTCGTGCGCGACTCTGGCACACGGAAATCAGAGGACGAGGCGTATCGGGTCAGCGACCGGCGCTGGACGGTCAGCGCCAAGGCCACCTCGTTGCGCGCGGCCTGCATGGGCCTGGGGTTTGCCTGGTATGCCGAGGAAATCATCCGTGAGGAACTTGATGCCGGTGCGCTCAAGGCGCTACCGCTGGTCGAAGGCGCCGAACGCTGGGCGACCCTCTACCTGGTCTACGCCGACGCCGATGCCTCCGGCCCCGGTGCACACCGTCTGGCCGCACTCCTCAAGGCCGCCTGCGATCACGAACGATCGCAGGAAACCCACTGAACAAGACCCGAACACGACAAGGATCCGTTGGCACGCCGTTAACCGATCGAATCAATGACCCGTCGTGACTCCGTCGTAGCCTTCATGGTAAAACTTTCTAGGATGGCAACGCGCCGACTGGGCTCCCCCTCCCTTGAGCAGTACGTTGCACTGCAGGGATATGGCGGTAGCAAGAGTGATCATCGACACAGGACTATTGCAATGGCCAAAACCGAATCCAGCATGCGCGACTTGGGTAGCCCGGCTCGCGAGTTCGACCTTCTCGAGCCTTTGACCGGGCATCATCTGGACTTGGATTCCCAGGCCGGTTCAAAGGCAACAGTCGTGATGTTCATCTGCAATCACTGTCCGTTCGTCAAACACCTGCTCGACGGTCTGATTGCCTTTGGCCGCGATTACCCTCACTCTGAGGTCGGCATCGTCGCGATCAGCAGCAACGACGTGGCTGGCTTCCCGCAAGACCGACCGGAGATGATGGCCGAACTGGCCCGCGACAAAGGCTTCCCCTTCCCTTACCTCTACGACCAGAGTCAGGGCATCGCACGCGCTTACGGCGCGACCTGTACTCCCGATTTTTTCGTCTTCAATGGCGAGCAGGAGCTGGTTTACCGCGGACAGTTCGACGATTCCCGACCGGGCAATGGCCGCCCGGTCACCGGCGCTGACCTGCGCGCCGCAGTCAACGCCCTGCTCCTAGGCCAACAGGTGAATCCGGAACAAAAGCCCAGCGTGGGCTGCAATATCAAGTGGGCCAGCTAAGGCCAGCGTCCAGAAAAACTCGCCGCTTCACCTTGAACCCCCTCCATGACTGGGCCGCATGCTTCGCTCAATCGCCTTCTTCGCTGGAACCGGTTGCATTTGCACCCCGAAAAGGGGCCAGAGCAAAGGCACCTTCAAAATCACGCCGTGCACCAGCAGCGCGCACCCCAGGACGGTACCCAGCAACACGCCCAGCGCCTCGAGCGGTCCCGGCAGATTGCAGACGATCAACAGGTAAGCCAGGGGCACGATCAGACTCTGGTGCAGGATGTACCAGGGGTAGACCGCTCGATTGGCAAGCGCCAGCCAGGACCAGGGCTTGTTCAGCCACACGGCTCCAAAGGCAAGGATGCTCAGCAGTGCTGACCAGCCATAGATTGCGTGGCCGGCATCCGAGATCGCCCGCCAATTCCAGTCCGGCAGTTCGGCTGACGTTTCTGGCGTGATCGCCCGGCCCAGAATGCGCAGGCCGAAATACACGACGAACCCAAAGCCCGCCACGGCCAGCACCTGATAGCGAGAGGCTATCAGTTTAGCCCAGAACGCTTTGTTTTTTGCGATCACGAATCCGAACAGGTAGACCGGGAAGAACTGGGCATGGTTTGCCCAATCTCCGAACAGCGCCTTGCTATCGCCGAAGATCGGTTCCATCCAGTAAATCACGGCAAACCAGCCCGCGGTTGGAATGACGATCAAAAGCAGCGGCCAGAGTGCGCTGCCGGCCCAAGGTCGGGTCAGGTCGATTCCGATTGCCCGCCCTAGTCTGACCAGCACCAGTAGCGGCACGAGGACCAGGCTGTAAGCCCAGAGATAGGCCAGATACCATAGGTGGTTCCAGGTGATGCCGAATTCGGCGCCGGAAAAACCGCCCTCCGGCCAGGGCTTGATCTGCCAGTAGCGCAGAATAAACGCACCGAACCCAGTATCGAAGGCGCCGTTTACCCGTGCTTCGACCCAGGCCTGGATCGGCACAATGGCCAGCACGCCGAAGATCAACGGAATCAGCAGCAAACCCGTGCGTCGCACAGCCATCCGCCAGGGTTGATCGAGCGCGCGGCTGAGTCCCAGCGCAATGCCGGAAATCAGAAAGATCAGGTCCATGCGCCAGCGGTTGACCGCCACCATCGGCCACTGCAGCCATTCCCACTGATGGGGACTCTTGATATGGAAGCCCCAGTCATGGACGTAAACCATGCCAACGTGATAGAGAATCAACAGCGAAAAGGCAAGGACTCGAAGGGTGTCGATGTCATGGCGGCGCGTGGTCATGACGGGACCCATCCTAAGGTGCCTCGGAGTGGAAGTAGTAAACGCGTTGGATCAGGCCCTGAGAAAATTCATAGACGGAGATACTTCTCTGCGACCGCGAGCCACTCTTTCCCTGCCAGCTTGCGATCTCTATGGCGCTGACCCTGTCGCGAGTCGACAGGATCCCGGACAATTCCGATTGGCATGTCGGGCAGGATTCGAAATAAGCATCCATGCTTGAAACCAGCGCACTCCTGCCCGTGAGCTGAACAGCGATATCTTGACCCGAAACGCTCAACCAGGTGACATCATCGGTAACGAATTCAGCCATGGCATGACTGTCGTGCAGGTTGAATGCTTCGACAAATCGCTGAACTGTATGCTCATGGGATAACTCCGGCTCCTGTGCATGCATCAAGGAAGTGCAGAAAAAGGTGAGTGTGACCAATATGATTGAATGTCGCATTTCTTCTCCAGTGACGTTTGGCTGCTCCCCAGTTTTCTATCCCGACCGCCTGTTCGGCAAGGACTCAGTGACCAATGAGCCCGCCATGGGGACGAACACCCCACCGCGAGTGAGGAGGACTGGCTACCATGATCCACCATGACGACTGCAACCGACATTCTGAATCGCTACGAGCCGCGGCGTCGGCCTTTCGAGATCGGCTTTTGGTTGCTCTACTACCTGGCCAATGCAGCCGCCAACAGCCTCACCGTCCTGCAGGATGTAGAACGCCGGTCACTTGACGTCGCTCCCTGGGAAGCGATCACCTGGGAAACGAGCAGCGCCCTTGCTGCGCTGATTCTGACCCTGCCGATCCTCTGGCTGACCGCTCGCTTTCCGCTAGATTGGCGTCGCTGGCGTTCATTGCTGTTGATCCACGTCGCGGGGACGGTGGTCTACACTCTGGTTCATGTTTGCCTGATGGTGGGATTGCGCGAAGCGGTGTACGCCACCATGGGCACGAACTACAACTTCGGCCCCTGGCCGAGGGAGCTGGCCTACGAATATCTGAAAGATGCGCGCAGCTATCTCGGCCTGGTGCTGATGATCGAGGGATATCGCTTCGTGCTGCGGCGGCTGCGTGGCGAGGCGCGCTGGCCCGACCCACCCGAGCCGGGCATCGACGCGGCCAATGAGCGCCCCGAGCGCTTTCTGGTCAAGATGCTAGGCCGCGAGTTCCTGGTGCCGGCCGACAGGATCGAAGCGGTATCGGCCGCCGGCAACTACGTCAATCTGCGCGTGGGCGGAAAGGATTATCCGCTGCGCTCCACCATGAAAGAGCTAATGACCCGTCTCGACCCCGAACGCTTCCTGCGCGTCCACCGCAGCCACGCGATTCGGATCGACGCCCTCGCGGAAATCCGGCCCGGCGAGCACGGCGACGCCAGCCTGGTGCTGTACAGCGGCCGGACCCTGCCCTGCTCTAAGTCCTATAGGACTCGCCTCAACGAACGACTTCAGCTCACCACCACACCAGAGACCGACATCAATCGGCCAGCGGACTGAGGTTGCCGGGCGAACGCTGCGGACAGCCGTCACTCTCGACCCGACGCTCCTCCTCGGCAAAGGTGGCCTGCTCAGAGAGCAATTCAACGCCCATGATCTCGAGTTGATAGCCGCCCTGGACCACCAGGCCGGCGATGCCGACCTTGCAGATCGGGCCGAACCGAAGACTGGACTGCAGGGTAAATCCGGTGTGCACCCAGGCGACTTCACTGGTCAACACGTTGAGCGAGACGCGCGGGAAAGCGATGCCGAAGCCGGCGTCCACGCTGACGAAGTTACTGGCGGAATCGAACTCGCCATTCTCGAAGCTATGATCGTTGATAGTGGCGGTCGCATCGACCGTAGCGCCCTCATAAGTAAATCCGGTGTCGCCGCGATAGCGGAAATCCGCCGAGGCCGTGGCTGAAGCGCTCGCCGAGAGGGGCACCTCCATGATGGCAACAAACTGCACGCCAATATCGACTGACATCGGGATGGGTCCGACCGTGAACGGGACGCGGATGATCGGAAACGGCACCTCGAAACTCATGTCATTGCTGCCCGAGCCCGCCGCGGCTAGAGCAATATTCAGATCCATCTGCGCGTTGTCGGTGTTCTGCCGAAAGGTCGCCAGCTCGCCGGCATCAAAGCTGGCCGAGCCGGAGGCATCGAAGTTGCTGAGAGTCCCGGTGCCGGTGATCGAGGCATTGGCCTGTTCATTGCCCTTGGTGACCTGATACTGGATACTCGAGGAGGTGCCGGTGCGGCTGAGGGCCATCGACATGGTGTAGTCATCGAAGCTGCACTCGAAGCTGACTTGCTGCGCTTCCGGATCGAAGGCTGGCGAGCAGCCCACCCCCTGGCGACCGGGGATGAACATCTGCGCATCGGCGATTTCTTCGAAGCCGATGCCGAGCGACCAGTCCATCTGACCAGAGGTGATCGCTTCGTTCAGGGCGGCCTGCGAGGTCGCAACGATGGTCTCCGTTCCCGACGCCGTGACGACATCGATGCGGCGCAGGGCGATGCCCTCCAGCACCATGATTTCGCCGGACGCGAAGGTGATGCCCGCCGCGGTGAGCAGCGCTGTGGAGAAGGTGAAAACCTCGCCGCTGGCGTCGATATCGACGAGCGCATCCACGGCATCCCCTTCAAGCAACTCGACCTCGGGCGCCCAGACGGCGTCGAACTCGGTGGCCACGCCCATGAAACGATCGGCAAAGAGATCATCTGTTCCGGCCTGAGCCACAGGCAGCAGGCTGGCGGCGAACAGAGTCAGCGAGCCGCGAAGCGATTCGATGAACATGGTAGATGCTCCGTTGTCAGGTTTCCTCGAGACAGTTACGCAGCCAACGGCCAAATCCTGACAGGCCGGCGTTGACGGCTTCTCCGGAGTCAGCGCGCCAGCCTCGAGAACATTCATCGAGAGGGCCACCGAGACCTCCCCACGGTCCCTGCTCTCGGCTGGTACGCTGCGCACTATCAACCCGTCACTGACTGACCACAAGGACCATGGCCCCGCCCATCACACCGGTATTGCCTGAGCTGCTGGAACGGCTGGCGCAGAGCTCGACGGTGCTGCTGCAGGCCCCGCCCGGGGCAGGCAAGACCACGCAGGTCCCACCCGCGCTATTGCAGGCCGGATGGCGCGAGGGCCGGAAGATCTTGATGCTTGAGCCGCGCCGTCTGGCCGCACGCTCGGCCGCTCGCTTCATGGCCCGTGCGCTGGGCGAGCCGGTCGGGCAGACGGTCGGTTATCGCGTCCGCCTGGACACCAAGGTCTCCGGCAAGACCCGCATCGAGATCATCACCGAAGGCATCCTCACTCGCCTGATCCAGTCCGACCCGGAGCTGTCGGACTACGCGACCGTAATATTCGATGAATTCCACGAGCGCTCGCTGCAGGCCGACCTCGGCCTGGCACTGGTGCGCGAAGCTCAGCAGGCACTTAGACCCGATCTGCGCATCCTGGTGATGTCGGCCACCCTTGATGTCGAACCGCTGGCGAAGTTACTAGACGGTGCGCCGGTGGTCCGTTCGAAAGGCCGGTCGCACCCCGTGCGCGTCGAACATCGCCCTGGTCGCGAAAACTCGCCCGCCTGGCATGCGCAGATTGCCCAGGTCGTCCGGGCAATCGGACGGGCGCTTGACGAAGAATCCGGGTCGCTCCTGGTTTTTCTGCCGGGCGTCGGCGAAATCAAGCGGGTGGTCGAGCGGCTCGACGGGCAGCTCGCCGGCAATACCCGTCTGTGCCCGCTCTTCGGTAACCTGTCGCCGGCCGACCAGGACGCCGCCATCACGCCCGCTCCGGAAGGCGAGCGCAAAGTGGTGCTGGCCACGGCGATCGCCGAATCAAGCCTGACCATCGAGGGCATTCGAGTGGTGATCGACTCGGGTTTGCAGCGCCGTTCGACCTTCGATCCCAACAGCGGCATGTCCCGCCTGATAACGGAGCGCGTTTCCAGGGCCAGCGCCGAGCAGCGCGCGGGCCGCGCCGGACGTCTCGAGCCCGGCGTTTGCTTCCGCCTGTGGCCCGAATCGGAGCGCCTGCAGCCTTTCACGCCGCCGGAAATTCTGCAGGCCGAGCTGGCCCATCTGGTGCTGGAACTGGCACGCTGGGGTGCTCGCTCACCGGACGCGATGGTCTGGCTGAATCCACCCCCTGAGGCCCATTGGGCCCAGGCGTGTGAACTCTTGACCCTGCTGGATGCGCTGAACGAAGACGGCACCATCACCCCGCACGGTGACGCGATGCTCAGCCTCGGCGTTCACCCGCGCTTGGCGCATCTGATCCTCAAAGGGCGGGATCTCGGCTGGGGCCAGAGTGCGGCAGAGCTCGCCGCCTTGCTGAGCGATCGGGATCTACTGACCGACCGCCCGGGAAGCGACCTGAGCCTGCGCATCAAGGCCTTGCGCAGCGCCCGATCGTCAGGCGTGCATCACGGTCGCAAGGCACAAGCCAAAGCGCTGGCGAAATCGCTCAACCAGGCCTCAGATCGCCAGCAGGGCGACGCTCCGTTGGGACAACTCCTGGCCCTGGCCTATCCGGACCGTATCGCTCAGGCCCGTGGCGGCCACGGGCGTTTCCTTCTGAGCAACGGTCGCGGCGCCGTGTTGGTCGAGGACGACCCCCTGGCCAGCCGTGATTTTCTCGTCGCCGCCGAACTCGACGGTCAGGCCCGTGAATCCCGAATCTACCTCGCGGCCGAAATCAGCCGGGAGGAGATCGAGACCGCGCTCGGACACCACATTGAAACCAGAGAAACCGCCGACTGGGACGAGGAGCGCGGCCGCATTACCGCGAGCAGACAGACTCGACTCGGCGCCCTGGTCCTGGACGAACGTCCAATCGTCGATCTGGACGCATCAACCCTCCAGCAAGGCCTGCTCGCCGCGCTGCGTCGCCGTGGCCTGGCGGCCCTCGACTGGCCAGAAAACGTTCGCCAGTGGCGCGCCCGCGCTCAGCTCGCGCACAGGCTCGATCCCGACCACTGGCCGGCCTTTGACGACGACAGCCTGATCGAGGATCTGGACGCCTGGCTCGCCCCCTTCTTCCACGATCACCGCCGATGGCAGGACCTGGCCCGCATCGACTGGCTCAACGCGCTCAAAGGGCGGATCGACTACGCCAGGCAGCAGCAACTCGACGAGTGGTTCCCGGCGCGAATCGAACTGCCGACCGGCCAGCTGGCCAAGCTCGACTACACGGCCAATCCAGGCCCGATCCTCGCCACCAAGCTCCAAACCCTGTTCGGCCAGGTCGACACGCCCACGGTGGGTCGACAAGGCCACGCCATCCTGATTCATCTGCTATCGCCGGCCGGCCGACCGCTGGCGGTCACGAGCGATCTGAGGAGCTTCTGGACCAATGCCTACCCAGACGTTCGAAAAGACATGCGAGGGCGTTATCCCAAACACCCTTGGCCGGAGGACCCACTGACGGCGACGGCCAGTCACCGCGCCAAGCCTCGTGTCTAAGCCAGAGCATAATCGCCCACTTTAAAGAGTCAGGGCGCGATTCCCTCCGCCACGATCCGCTCGACGCATCTCCAGTCTGCGGTTATCGCGATCAAAATTGCAAGCGCACATCGAACGCATCGCAAGGACCGATTTGATAGGCCCCAGGGGACCGTCCGTAGCGGTTGTGTTATTATCTCGGTGCGCTGGACTGATCAAACAGATCAGAAAGACCCGCGCCCTCTCGCGGATTGAATGTATTCCAAGGCCTCTCCTCGATTTGTTTTCTGCCGGAAACGATCCCCGGCAATTCCATACGCCTTGGTTTACAAGGAAGAATGACAATGAATTTTGATTCCCTCGGCCTTCGAGCCGAGCTTCTGCGCGCGGTGGGCGAGCAGGGCTACAGCGAAGCCACACCCGTTCAGGAAAAAGCGATTCCGGCCGTTCTGGCCGGCCATGATGTGATGGCCAGTGCCCAGACGGGCACGGGAAAAACAGCGGCCTTTACCCTGCCACTGCTGGAAAAGCTCGGCAAACAGCCCGGCGATCGCAAGCTGCGGGCGCTGATTCTGACGCCGACCCGCGAGCTTGCCGCTCAGGTGCATGAGAACTTGCGCAACTACGGCCGCCACATGTCGATCCGCTCGGTAGAGATCTATGGCGGCGTCAACATCAATCCGCAGATCACCAAGCTGAAGCGCGGTGTCGATGTATTGATCGCCACGCCGGGCCGACTGATCGATCACATGGAACGCGGCACGGTCGACCTGCGACACATCGACACGCTGATTCTTGATGAAGCCGACCGCATGCTGGACATGGGCTTTCGTCCGGCCATTGACAGGATCCTTCGCTCGCTGACTGGCAAGCGCCAGACCCTGCTGTTCTCGGCCACCTTTTCAAAGGAAATCTCGGCCCTGGCGCACAAGTTCCTGAACAACCCGATGCGGATTGAAACCGCGGCTCCGAACTCGACCGTCGAAGCCATTGCGCAGCAGGCGATCACCGTCGATCAGGCGCGTAAACGCGAGTTGCTGTCGTGGAAGATCGGGTCGGAAAACTGGCATCAAGTGCTGGTTTTCACCCGAACCAAACACGGTGCCAATCGCTTGGCCAAGCAGCTCGAAGCAGACGGTCTGACATCAGCCGCCATTCATGGCAACAAAAGCCAGGCGGCCCGCACCAAGGCCCTCGCCGCTTTCAAGAGCAATAAGATTCGAGTGCTCGTGGCCACGGACGTGGCCGCCCGTGGACTGGATATCGATCTGCTTCCTCACGTTGTCAATTTTGAAATCCCCAACGTGCCCGAAGACTACGTGCACCGGATTGGACGCACCGGCCGGGCGGGACGCGATGGCGTTGCCCTGTCGCTCGTCTGCGGTGCAGAGCATGGCTTGTTTGAAGACATCCGCAAGCTCGTCAAAGTGCCCATTCCAACCGAAGTGATCGAAGGTTATGAGCCGACCGAGCCGCTCTCGCGAGATGCCGGCAAGACCAACCAGCGCCGTGGGGGCGGCCAAAAGCGTGGCGGTGGGGGCGGAGGACCACGCCGTTCCGCGAAGGGCGGCGGTCACCGTGGAAACAAGGGTGGGAATAATGGCGGCAATGGGAATAGCCGCGGACGCGGTCGCAATTCCTCACGACGAGCCGCCTGAGCCGCTCGCGCATTCCGTAGGTTCAAAACATCCCGGCCGCCGTGCCGGGATTTTTTTATCTGATCAGGCCTGGTGGGGCGAGCCCGACCCGAGTGCGATCAGAACTTTTCCGGGCGAAGAATCTCGACTGCTTCCAGATAGGTGATCCCCGAGTAGTGGCCGAAAAAGCGTTCGGCCACCTGATCAGCGATTCGGCTGGCCGCTTCCTTGCTGCCGGTGATGACTTCGATCTTGACGTTCCCGAGTTCATCGATAACGTTGGCTCGACTGGTCGAGCGCACGCCTCGGCTGCCCTTCCCACCGGCTGGCGTGACGGTGTAGCCCCGAGCGCCGGCGTCCTCTATCAGCTTCGCGACCTTCTCAAGAATGAGTTTCTCGGTGATGATGACGACTTTGATGGCCTTGTGATGATTCATGGCTGTTCTTCTCCCGCGCCCGCGGCGCCTTGTCGGGGATGATGGGCTGATTCTGCGTGTTTCCAAGCGCTCGGTCTACAGGTTGAAGACCGCCTGGGCCAGGGCGATGTAGAGTGGAATGCCGATCGCGATGGCTACGGGCGTACCAACGCTCGTCGATGAGCCAATGTAGGCCGACGGATTCGCGCTTGGAATGGCGCCACGCAGGGTCGGGGGACCGGAGATGTCCGAACTCGAGCCTGCCATGACCGCCAGCAGAACCACGCCGCCGGGGCTGAATCCGGTCAGTACGTGAGCGATGTAACCCAAGCCGAAAGCGATCAGGCCGTGGACCAGCGGGGCGAGCGCAGCATAGACCACGTACCAATGAGCGACCCGGCGCAGCTCATTCAGGCGACTCCAGGCCTCCATGCCCATGGTGAGCATCAGAATCGACAGGAAGCCGCGAAAAAGCGGGTCATAAAAGCTTTCGAATACGCGCTCCGGGTGAGTGAACAGGCCCAACAGTAGCCCCAGCAGGAGCGCCGACAGGGCCGACCCTCGCAAACTGTCCAGGATGATCCCGACCGGCTTGAGCTCTTCACGCTTGATGCCCTTTTTTCGCGCCAGGTACATATTGGCCAGCAGGATGGCAAGGATCAGAGCGGGGATGTCCATGAAGGGATAGAGCGCGGGCACCCAGGCCTCGTAGAAGACATCCTGTTCTTCGAGCATGACCATGGCCGCTGCCAGGGTCGAGGCGCTGACTGCACCGAACAGGCCCGCGGTCGCAATGCCATCTTCGGTGCGCACTCCCGGTAGCCGGACCAGGGTCAAGCGCCCAACGAGGACGATTGCACAGCCGACCACAAAAGCGATGATGGCAGGCAACAGCATTCTGCTCAGATCGGCCTCACGAATCTCCAGACCCCCTTCCAGACCGATGCGCATCAGCAGCATGAAGACACAGAATTTGTAGATCGCATCGGGAATCTGCAGCTTGCTGCCGCAGGCGGCCAGCAGCATGCCGCCAATCAGGAATGCCAGCGCGGGAGACTGAAACTGGGTCAGCAAGCGGCTCAAGAAATCAAGTACGAGGTCCATGGCGTTGGGTGGTCCGAAAGGCGATCGAGGTATCTTGCGTGACGACGGTAGTGAAGTAAAATAGATTTATTTGTCAATGACGTTCTATTTATGAGAACAGATAATCTCCGCCGGTTGAATTTTCGCCACCTGCACTATTTCTGGGTCGTTGCGCAGGAGCAACATCTCACGCGCGCAGCCAAACGACTGCACGTCTCGCAGTCGGCGGTGTCGACGCAGATCCGTCACCTCGAAGACGAGCTGGGCCATGAACTGTTCTGGCGAGGAGGCCGCTCCTTGATCCTGACTGAGGTCGGCGCTCTGGTGCTGGGTTATGCCGATAGCATCTTCAACCTGGGCGCTGAACTGATGGAGACGGTGCGCGGCGGGAACGGAGAGAACCCGCCTGAGCTTCGTGTCGGTGCCGTGGCCACGCTGTCCCGAAATTTTCAACAGAATCTGCTCAAGCCCGTGATCGGCGACGACCATCTGCGTCTCATCATCGAGTCGGCCAGCCTGGCTGAACTGCTCGAACGACTGAGGGTGCACAAGCTCGATCTGATCCTTTCCAATCGACCCGTGACTGCTGACGATCAGCAGGCGTTGAGCTGTCGGCGCCTGGCCCAACAATCGGTCTGCCTCGTCGGTCCGCCGCGGCGCGCTCAGCGGCGCTTTCGCTTCCCCGAAGACCTCGCCCACGCGCCGTTGCTACTGCCGGGCCACAGTAGTGAGATCCGCAGCCAGTTCGATCTGAAGTGCGAGGAGCTGGGTGTGGCGCCGTGGATTTCCGCCGAAGTCGACGATATGGCCATGCTGCGCCTTTTGGCTCGGGATTCTGGGGCGGTGGCGATGGTGCCGGAGGTGGTCGTTCAGGACGAACTAAAGCAGGGTCTGCTGGCCAAATACTGCGAAGTGCCGGGGGTACACGAGAATTTCTACGCCATCACCGCGCTTCGTCATTTTCGTTCAACGGCGCTCGAGGCGGTGCTCGGCGATCCGGCCTGAACGATCGACGAACATTCTCAACGAGACCGATGAGCGCAACGCCAGATGCAGCGGTTTGATTCAAGCAATGGGAAAACCGCGTTGGGCCGCTGGACGATCAATGTTCCTTCAAGCTGAGAAAAACCAAAGCCACCATCGGCCTAGAGGCCAATGAACAGCAGCAGCACGCCCCCGGCGTAGAGCGCCAGCAAGGTGACGCTTTCGACGCCGATCAAGCCCGGCCCGCGTCGCTCGCGTCGAATCAGGCCCATTAGAAGAATCGCCGTCATCAACAGGGTCAGCACCGTCCAGAACACCAGGGAATTGGTCATGACGTGGTAAATCGACCCGTCACGATAAGCGACATCCGACGCTGCGGTGAACAGCGTATCGAAGGCGTTGCCTCCAATGATGCCGCCCACTGCGAGGGTCAGCGCGCCGCGTCTTACGGCAGCAATCGATGTCACCAATTCAGGCAGCGAGGTTGCGACTGCAGTGAACAGAACCCCGACAACGGTGGCATCCAGGGGGGTCTGGTTGACGATATTCGTGGCCGCATGTTCGAGAATCCAGCCGGTGAGTCCTAACAGGAGCATCAGTCCAGAGAATTGAAATATAAGCGTCCTAAGCCTGGGCACATTGGATAGATCGTCAGGCTCATCCTCGCGCGTCTCTGAGGTCTGGGTCGGCCGCCACATCGGTTGTTCGCGAACCCGACCGATCACATACAGACCATAGACGTAAATTCCAACCAGGACGGGCGTCACCGGGTGAATGCCCCAGACCGTGAATTCCGGCAAGGTCGGACCAAGCAGGATCAATGCCAGCAAAACGATCAACAGCGCGCTCTGCATCAGGTTTTCGGCCGAGGCGGCGGCGTGCTCAAGGTTGGCGCGCCGATAAACCATATCGGCAATGACAAGCATGGCCGTTTGCACGGCAATGCCGCCAAGCGCATTTCCCAAGGCCAGTTCGGGCCGACCGTTCAACGCCGCGCTCACCGACACAACGCACCCCCCCACCGATGTCGCTGCACCGAGCAGCAGGGCCCCTGCAATTGCTTCGCCGATACCGGTCCGGTCTGCCAGTTGATCGACGACCCGCGTGATCTTGGTACCGAAAATCCCAATGGCCAGGGTACAGCCGGCAAACACCATCACGCTCTGGAGCAGACTCCAGCTCTGCGGCTCAAAAAATGCCACTACACTCCTTTGTATTCGAAATCACGAAGCCCACGATAGCATTGAAAGCGACCTTGAGGCTTAACCTCGGTTCAGCCTGGCCCAGGGAACGCCTGAACCACCAGGCTCTGAGGCGACGGGGTTTCCAACCGCGGCCGACTCTTCAGGTCGTTATCTGCCTGGACGTCAGGCCTTGGTGAGCGGTCGATTCAAGGGCACACTCCACGATCGTCGAATCGGCTGGTGAAAATCGTCTCCGCGGACGGCGCGCCCTGCAGGATCCAGTCGTAGATCACTCGCAGCTCGGCGCTCGCCAGGGGCGTGCCGAAACGCGGCATGCGAAAAGCCGCGTCGTTGACGTCATCGCAGGCAATTCGCAGGTAGAACCAGCTTTCTTCAGGAGCACCGGGGACGATCCGTTTGGCGGCCGGCTGCGGCACACTACTCTGCGTATCAGCGCAGAGCAATTCGCCATGCGTTGCATTGCCCAGGTCGAGCGCCAGGCCGCCTAAATTTCCGTGGCAGTTCGTGCATCCCCAAAACTTATCCTCAATGATCGGCCTGACGTCCTCCTCGAAGCGCACGCCCGGATTGGGCGCGACGCCGCTGAGGTCACTGCAGTTCAGATTCTGAGCAACGGCGACAGGGCCGAAACCGGCCAGTACCGCCGCGCCAATCAGGCGGGCGGCCCGGCTGAGCCCTGCAGCCACGGTCAGGACGAAAATCCGACCGGGCTGTAAGTGAAGTCGGGATCGGCGAAGATGCCCTCCACGTCGGGGTGACCGAGCAGCCCTCCCGCGACTTCGGCGAGCACGTTGCGGAAGTCGGTTTGGGGCACGAGGCTGTCGCCAATGCGATCGCCCGGCGCGATGCCAAGCGTCGATCCATAGACTTGACGACCCTTAACGCCGGCGCCGAGAACGAACATCGGGTTGCCAAGGCCATGGTCAGTGCCGTAGCTGGCATTCTCCTTGACCTGGCGGCCAAATTCGCTTTGAACCACCACCGCCACATCGTCAATGTAGCCTGCACCCTCCAGGTCTCGATAAAACGCAGTGAGCGCTTCACTCAGATCCCGGACATTGTCGCCGAAGGGGCCGCCGAAGGCGTTCTGATTATTGTGCGTATCCCAGCCGCCAATATCGACGGTGGCCGTCGCTATGCCCAGATTCTGGCGGATCAATTGGGCAATAAGCCTGAAGTCATTGCCCTCGCTCGTGTCAGGGTAAGTCACGCCGCCGCCCGGCGAGTAGTCGTCCAGGTCCAGACTGTTGATCAGGTCGATGGCATCCAGCGCGGCACCTGCTGCCACATCAAGCTCCCCTGCCCCGCCATAGAGCGAATTAAGCATCGCAAGATGGGTTGAACCGAAGGTGCCAGTATTCGGTGAAAAATTATCCGGCGAATCGAGCGTGGCCACGTCCGACCACCCGCCGAGACTGGTCGGTGGGGCGCTGCCCGACACCATGGCGGTGAAGATCGCGCCCGGCGCGGGCACGCTCGGCGAGGTCATCAGGTAGCGACTGAGCCAGCCGTTCCCGGGCAGGCCCTGTCCCGTGCCGTCGACCACCAGTGGCTGCCCCAGTTCGATCTGCTCCTGAGCATCGAAGTGGCTGCGGGTGAAGGTCCCGGGAGGATGGCCAACCGCCTGGACGATGGCCATACCACCGTCAGAGCTGCCGCCGTTGCGATAGATGCTGCGCAAGCCACCATCGCCAAGGTAGGGGTGAAAACCGAGGCCCTGGCCGTTGGGCATGGTCAGGGCACGGCGGCTTGGGTCCGAGTCATTGATGTCGACCCGAGTCCGGCCCTCCCTGCGGGCGTCTATGAGATGCCCGTAGTCAGGACCATCGATCGGCGGCAACAGCGCCAGACCGTCGATGCCTCCCCGGAGAAACACATAGACAAGGACTTTTTGAGTGCTGCCACCGGCGAACACCCTCGGCACAAAGCTGAGGTTCATCGTCGCGGCACCGGCGGCGGCACCTGACACCTGCAGAAACTGGCGGCGGGTCAGCACGCGCTTGAGGTCTTCGAGCGTTCTTTTTTTCATCGTATTGTCCTCAGCGCTGCATGAAGTTGGGTGACCAGAGAATCAGCTGGACCACGCCGCGCAGTCGCCGGTGCCAACGTTGCGGAAAATTGTCTTCTGTGAATTCACTACGGGGAATCTGCTGGTCGGGAGGAAAGGGCGGTGCATCCTCCTCACCCACCGGGAAGCCCTGCTGGGTGACGAACTGCATGCAGACTTTGCCCAATTCCGTGGGCTCGTTGCCCCAGAATGTTCCAATCGGGCCAACCCACCCGCCTTCCGGCGTGAAACCCAGCGCCCATTCGCACCAGAAAGCGACCAGCTCCCGTGGCGTCGGATTGCCCGGAAGATTCTCCAGCGTCGTATCGAGGATGCGCATGACACGATTGGCGTCGCTATCGTTATTCTCATCGACCAGCCAGTCGACGATGCGCCAGTTCTGTACCAGGGTGTTGGACCCCATCCAGGCCGCGCGTTCGTCGGGATAACCATCGGGGGTGCGCCACCAGTACAAGCGCTGGCCCGCGTCATCGAACTGGCCGAGGAATCGATCGGTATCACTGTCGTCGAAGCGCCACGTGTAATCGCAGCGCGCGGCGCGCATCGCCGAGACGATATATTCGAAGGGCCGCTTGATCTTTTTACCCCAGGTCGCAGGGTCCTTGAACTCGTCGGACAAAAGAATGGTTCGCAGGGTCAACGCGATCTGACGCGGATGCAATCGATTTGCGTAGAACGTGTCGGCAGCCGCCTGGACCAGGCTCTCCGGCGGATCGTCGGCGATCAGGCGCTGGCAGAGCTTCAGCGCGATATAGCGGGCGGTTCCAGGATGGTACGCCGCCAATTTGATGGCGACTTCGCCGTCGTGGACCGCCCCACCGTCGGATGGAAGCAGTACGGATCCCTTCGACAGTATCGCTTTTCCGCCACCGTCATGATCGCTCTCATCGACCTGGAATGCGCCGCTGCCGCCATCGACGCACTGGCCGCCGACGTCGACATTCTGGTCGTCGTAGCGCCAGCCGGTCAGGGCCCGCGCTGCCTCATAAACGTCGTCGTCGGTGTACTCGCTCTGGATCTCGCGACTGGGATTGCCATACTGCAAGGCATCCAGAAGCGGATCGCCGAGGCCGGCGTAAGGGTTGGTCGGTAGAGCCGGCGCGTCCAGCGGCGACGAATTACCCAGATAGTTGATCGCGCCTAGCGTATGCAATTCGTAGAGTTCACGCGCGTAGTTCTCGTTGAAGCCACCCGCCTCGTTGGCGTAGTTGTCGAGATACTGAAGCATGGCCGGATGTTTGGCGCTGGCCTGGACCATGTCGTGAAAGTTGCCGAAGGAGTGATCGCGGATGACTGATTTATCCCAGTCGGCCCAGGACACGTAGGTGTCTTCATCCGCGCCGCTGAAGATATTGAAGTGGTTGTGCCAGAAGTCGACCATCAACTCATGCAGCTGCCGACGGCTGTAGCAGGCGCGGGTAAAAGCCGCGCGTTCGACCTGTCGCTGCGGCTCGGCGTAGTTGTTGAAGCCCTGGCACTCCCGTTCGGAGAAGGTGGTCGCCAGATCCTCGTCGAGAATATCGAAACTGTTGGGATAGGCGGCCTTGCGCGATTCCCATTCGGGATCAGGGAGATCATCCCGGAGCTGTTCGTCGACGTAGCGCTCCAGACGTAAATCATCATTGGGGCCGAGCGACTGGAAATAGGCCACATCGTCGCGACCCAGCAGATCGGATCCGAATCCGAAGCGATCGGAAAAGATTCGCTCGGGGTCTGTTGCAACCTGTGGTGCCAGCTCGGTTCGACGCAATCCGAAACCCATCCGGGTCAGAACCCGAACTGCGAAGGGCGGCACGATGGCAGCTTCGGACAGGTTATCGGTCTGAAACTCGCCCTGCTTTGCGATCCCCTGGCGAACGCTGGTCCTTTTCCGTGTGCGGGACTGGAACAGCTTTCGGCGAGATGGATTCTCGAGAGACAAATTATTATCGGTCATGCACTACGCCTTATGAAATGGTCCTAAGCCCCTGAATCAGAAATAGTAGCGGAGCGGTCGACTGAATGGAAGCGATCGGTGTCGAAAAGCCGAAACGGCGAGACGACCGATTGATCGCAGTCTCGTGGTTTCTTTAAAAGTGTGATGTTGGTCAACTTCTTTGCGCGATGAGTTCGGGCCGCCAGGGTCTGTCCATGGCCAGCTTTCAAAGCTCTCATTCCCTCCAACGGTCCTGAAAAACAACGTCTCGCTGGAAGCTGAGCTTGCCGAGCAAGGCGGTCTCACCGGTCGGACTCGGCCGCCCCCAATCGGGATAGTCTGCGGTGGTCGGCACGGCTTCTCCAAGCGGCTGCCCGGCCGCTGACTCGTGGTGGCCGACGGTGAGCAGGCCGCCGGCGAGAGGCAGGACGGCCTGGAGGTGGGTGTTTCCGCCGCCCTGCCCCGTCGTCTGATCCCAGTCGCCGGTGAGCAGAGAGCTGTAGATCACGCCGGACAGGTCGGGCCGATAGACCCGCACGAAGTCGTTCCACGTGCCGACGCTCTGACCGGGTAGCGGCATGCGCTGATGCGCGTTCACCGTTGTGGCCGTACGACGTCCGGTGCAGGCGACAAGCACCGAACCATCCGGAAAGACTTCAAGGTCATTTCGACAGCGCGTGGTATTGAGATTCGGCCAGCCAGCGTTGGGGTTGGGCCAGCCGCCCAGATTGGGGTCGGGATGCGGCGCTCCCCCCGTCTCGCCTTCATTGAACTCGGCGACCCAGGTCGCGGCGTGAATACGACCGCTGCTCAGACCATACCGGCCCAGCCAGGAGATGTGGATATTGCCGTTGGTGCCGGTGAAACGGTTCTGGAAGCCCTGCCCGCCGGGGTCCAGATCAATGGCGTTGCCGGACCAGAAATTGATCACATTGTTGCCGTGCGAACGGGCGAGCACCACCAGCCGATCGTTGCTGTAGTCGACCGCCAGACCATCGACGTATTGATCCGGCGAGCTGTTGCTGCCCGTCTCTTCATAAAGTCGCGCCCACCACTTCAATGCGCCTGTCGATGTCATCGCGACCACGGCCGGCTCGAAATCCGGGTTCCCGCCGGGCAACCGCGACTGGGCACTGTAGCCGAAGTAGAAGTCATTGCTGCGGCGATCCACCACGATGCTGCCAATGCGCTGGGTGTCGTTGGCACCGACCCGGTAGCCGGTGTACCCGGGCTGGGTCGTATCGCAATTGGTCTGCCCCAACTCGCAATGGCCGGCAAAATAGTAGTCATCCGGCCAACGGCCCTGGCGCGTCGCGTTTCCGTTCTCGTCACTCTCGACGGCACTGTGATCGGCAGCAGTGGCGGAACGGAGCTGCCCGATCCGTCGATTCTTCATCACGATGGCACTGTGCGAAAGCGCTTCGGGAGCATTGGAGGCCGGCGTGCCGCGCCACTCGCCGCCGGCCTGCTGCCAGTGGATGCGCCAGTCCTCGACCACCTCGGGCTGACCGTTGTCATCGAGGCGTTGAATCGCCGCCCAACCGGAACGAAAGGCCTCACCCAGGGCGTAGACGACCTTGCCGTCAGAGCCCACGTCCCAGGGCTGCAAACCCTTATGGGAATTGTTGCCGTCATCGGAGTCACCACGGGTATCGACATTCGCGACCCAGTCCATCGCGGTGGGCACCTGGTCGACGAAATTCGCGTTCAAGCGGGCGATGAAATAGCCGTTGCTACCGCCGCTGTCGCGATGGCCAGAGATGAACAGCGCGCCGGTCGGCTGACCAGGAATCTCTGTCGATCGGATTCGATAGACACTGCGCGCGGTCTGCGCCGGAAAACGCACCGCTGAAAGGATTTGTTCGAGGTCCGAGCTGACCCGCAGAATGAAGCCAGCGGCATCGGGTGCGGAGGAGTCGATGTCCTCCGCCGACAGAGTCTCGAACGTTACGCTGGCTGGCAGCCAGTCGAAATCAGCAGCCTGCCCCGCCAGCAAGATGGTGCCGTCAGAGAGCTGGTGGGCATCGTGCAGTCGAGTCGATGCGTCCGCATCGAGATAGAACACCTGATTGTGCGCCGCCGAAAAACAGGGCAGGATCAACAATCCCGACAGCATCAATCCAGCCAACGGTTTTAACATGGTTGGGCTCCTGGCCTAAGGCTCAAATCGATCAGGATAAGGGCACCAAGCTCGGCAATACTGCATCCCTTCAAGAATGCTTCGATAAGGTATAGCGCCGGTCAAAGTGACGTCTCAGTGACTTGCTTGGGTTCCGCTTGCCAGACCCAGGGTTCACTCCTGCCGATATTGTCTTTCACGGTTTGACCGATAGCAACCGCGCGTGGATGTCGCGGGCGCGAGCAACTGCCAGCCCGGCCCAGGCTGGCTTGCGATCGTTTGCTAGGAAATAAAAACCGGCTCGGACCATCGTTGGTCATCCGATGATAGTCCTGTGAACGCCCGATACCAGTCGATCCCGAAGCGCCCGTTCATCTGCGACCGTCAGCGGCTTCCAAAGCAAGCAAAAACTCAGCCAGCCGTCGCCCGCGCTTTTGCAACGACCCGCTGGCCAAGGGTCAGCGTCGTCAGAACCACCGCGCCCAGAGCGATTCCGACCAGCGCCGTCCAACCCATACTGGTCAGGGTGGACCACGGCTGGGCCATCCCGTTGACCATGGACTCGTTGATGTGGTGCAGGAACGGGATGCCGTGCGAGACGATGCCACCGCCGACCAAAAACATCGCAGCCGTGCCGGCGATGGAGAGAAAGCGCATGAACCAGGGCGCAAAGGTCAGAATGCCATTGCCCAGTGTCTTGGCCGTTGCGCTGGCCTTCTGCGTCAGAGCGAGGCCCAGGTCGTCGAGCTTGACGATGCCAGCCACCAGCCCGTAGACCCCGACGGTCACGAGCGTGGCAATGGCGACCAGCACGCCCAGACGCGTCACGAAGGGCTCGCCGGCGACGGTTCCCAAGGAGATCACGATGATCTCAGCCGAGAGAATAAAATCGGTCCGGATCGCGCCCTTGATCTTCTTCTTTTCCAGCGCGACAAAATCGACCTTGGGATCGGCCAGCGCCTCCTTCATCTTTGCCTTTTCGGCTTCGGCTTCCTTCTTGTGCAGGAACCTGTGGGTCAGCTTCTCGACCCCCTCGTAGCAAAGATACGCCCCTCCCAGCATCAACAGGGGTGTGACAGCCCAGGCTGCAAAAGCACTGATCAGGAGCGCCGCTGGAACCAGTATCAGCTTGTTCAGCGCCGAGCCCTTGGCCACGCTCCAGACCACCGGCAATTCACGACTGGGCTTGACGCCCGTCACTTGCTCCGCGTTCAAGGCCAGATCGTCACCCAGGACGCCAGCGGTCTTCTTGGCCGCCACCTTGGTCATCACCGACACATCGTCGAGCACGGTGGCGATGTCATCGAGAAGAAGGAACAGGCTGCTGGCCATGGCTGGACTCGATTGAAGGAATCAACCGTGGAGTCTCCCACCCGAGAGGCCCGAGGTAAAGCCTTCTGCAGGAATGGTTCTCGTGCTGATGTCGACCGGTCGACCGCTCAGCCAGTGAATCCAGGCACCGGGCGAGGCTTGCTCGCAAAGCATTCTCATGGCTTGCCACGCTTCTCATGGCCTAGCGGGGTGGGCCAGCAGCCTCTCGCCCATGGAGCTCGATAGCGGCTTCAGGTTGCGCTGGATGAGGAAAAAGCCAGTCGGCCCGTGAGATCGGATGGGGAAAGCGAGGGCGACTTCGCGGATCTGCGGTAGCATGCGATCCATGGATTTTCAATCGATTCTCAGCGCCACCAGACTCGGCCTGCGTTCATGCATGACGGAGTGGTTCCTATGATCGCGATCCTGTCGCTGCTGGTGGTTCTGGTGGTGTCGTTTCTGATTACGCGAATCGCTTCATCCGCGCTCGTCCATACAGGACTGTCGCGCGAGGTCGCACGCTTCCAGGCGCGATCGGCCCTGACGGGGGCCGGGTTCACCACCACCGAGTCCGAACGGCTGGTCAATCATCCGGTGAGAAGGAAGATCCTGATGGTGCTGATGCTGGTCGGCAATGCCGGAATCATCACAGCCATGTCCTCGCTGATCCTTGCATTCGTCGGCCAGGAGCAGACCACGCCGCTGTGGCTGCGCATCGGCTTGTTGGTCGCCGGCCTGGTGATACTGTGGACACTGGCGACCAGTCGCTTCGTCGACCGCCATCTGTCGCGATGGATCGATCGCTTGCTCGAGCGCTACACCCGCATCGAAGTGCGCGATTTCGGTAGCCTGCTGGGGTTGTCGGACGACTATCGCATTGTGGAGCGGGCCGTTCCAGCTCACGATTGGCTGATTGACAAGACGCTCGCGGAAGTCGCGTTGCCGGAAGAGGGCGTCATCGTTCTTGCCATACAGCGCGCGAACGGCGCTTTTCTCGGTACGCCGCGTGGCGAGGTCCAGTTCCTTGCCAACGATACTTTAGTGCTCTATGGCCATCTCGATGCGCTGAATCGTCTCGATCAGCGAAGCGGAGGGACCGCTGGCCAACTCGACCGGCTCGACGGCATGGTCGAACAGTCCCAGCGTGAAGCCGAAGAAGGAAATCGCGAAGAAGGCACGAGCTCTTGAGAAGCTTCTGCCCATGAGAAGCGCTGAAAGGCAACCGGAGCCGTAAGATGAATTCCTGCGGTGCTCACTCAGTGAGAGCGGGGCGAAAGGAAACGTTGGTTCTCGTTCAAAACCGATACTGCGCGCTGACCAGGGCACTATTGAACCAGGCGAAGCTGTAGACATCATCCGTGTCAGCGCCACCCTCGAGACCTCGGTAGCCCGCCGTGATGCGCCAGTTCTCATCGAGCGTATAGCCGACCTTGAGACTCAGATCGATAGCGCGACCCGGTCCACCGGCCAGGCCATCAAAATCAAACTCGAAATGCCACCGGTCGGACCATCGATACTCGCCGGCCAGATGAAGCAGCGGCACGAAACCGAGATCATCATCGCTGGCCCGCGTATCGCCCTGCAGGAGGGTGATCTCGGCATCGCGCAACTTGGCAGTGGCGCCCGCCCAGAGCCTCCAGCCATTGTTGTCGTAGTACTGGTAGCGGTATCCGAGCCGCCAGGAGTTGAAGCGATAGCGTGCATCCAGAGGCGTGGCGGCCAGGAAGCTCTCACCATCGAAACGCACGTTGGTGTCGAATTGGCCACGCTCTTCGATCGTGAGTGGCGCTAGCACCACGCGCAGTCCGTGGCGTTCGTTGATATTCCAGATGCCGTTCAGACGAAACGAAGCCCAGGGGCCCGATCCCAGGATATCGGTCAGATCGAATCGGTCCGCAGTCTGATCGTTGGGAATTTGGACATCGTTGTTCGACTGCCAGCTGGAACCGACCTCGAGCTCCAGAACGAATGAATCGTCCTGAGCAAAGGATTCGATCGCCATGAGGGTGAGGAAGGCCAGGATCGAAAGGCGTCTTGTGTAGCTCATCGGTTGCGCTTTGCGATGGGAGTGAGATGGAGGCCATGGTTGCATTCAGCGACGATGGCCTGAATTCAATATCTCGCCATCCTAACTCAGGGCCCGATCGATCGGGGCCCGTAATCGATCCTTCGTTTGACCTCTCGATTGCATGGAGCGATTAAACTCGACGGGGACTCGAGCACACTGGAATCTGCCATGGTCACGATCGAAGGCGAAGTGATGAGGACTGAACTGAAGTTCCTGATCGATAGCAACGGCCCCCTGGTCTACATTCCATCCCGGGGCGGGGGCGATCAGACCGAGCACGTTGGCAGCTATCGCAGCCACTCCGTCAACGTTCAGAATGCCAGACGGTGCCTAGCCTCAACCGATCTCGACGCGGAGGGCTTCGTGCTCGTATGGCACAAGAGCGACGTGCGGGATTTCTACGACGACTCGGCGCTTCAATCCACCTATCACTCCGAGGTTTCCGAACTCGTCAAGCGCCTGACTGGCGCAGAACGCGTCGAGGTCTTCGACGACACACGAAGGAACTCGTCACTCGCCGGTCAGAGGGCGCACGGCGCACGCGATCCGGCAAACATCGTTCACAACGACTACAGCCACGCGTCCGGAATCAAGAGGCTGGTGGACCATTTCAAGGACGCCCCGAAGGAAGCCGAGCGCCTGGCAAATCGTCGGTTTGCGATCATCAACGCCTGGCGGCCGATCGCTTCTCCTGTGGCCGACCACCCACTCGTTCTTTGCGATGCGCAAAGCGTCAAGGATGGTGATCTGGTGCCGGTCGAGCGGCGAGGAGAAAAACGGACCGGTGAGTTGCAGGTGGCGCTGCATGATCCCGAGCAACGCTGGTACTACTATCCGGCCATGACACGCGACGAAGTCCTGCTGTTCAAGACCTACGATTCCGCCCTCGATGGACGAACGCGCTTTACACCGCATTCCTCCTGCAAGGATCCCGGGGCACCTTCCGGGTCACCGGCGCGGGAGAGTCTGGAAACGCGTTGCTTGGTTTTTTTCTGAACCCGCAGGCGGACCATTTCCGTCACTCTCGCCAGTACACATCCTGTGGGATCGGCTCGCCGAGCAGCGAAGATAGGTGCCGGTAAAGCGCGTCGATATCCTCTGGGCTCAGATCTGCATAGCGATCGGGAGCCACCAGGGACATCAAACCCAGATGACGGTCTCCGAGACCGCGACCGGTGCGAACGATTCTTTCCATGACTCCGGGCTCGATGGCGCCGACGATCGCCAGATCGGGTGCCATCTCGCCTCGGAACCGGTAACCCCGCAGATCCAGACCGTGACATTCGTTGCACATGGTCATAGCGAGGTACTCGCCTCGCGAGCGCACGTGACGAGAATCAGGAGGAAAGCGCAGGCGAGGGACCCGCTTGGCCCAGTGCGCGTAGCTGATCTCTCGCCCGAGCGCCAGGTCAAGGCGCGCGGTCCAGCCCAAGGTCGGTCGGGGCAAGTCGACAGCCACGATCGGCGCAGAGCGCAGGAAGGCGATCAGTGCCGCGGTATCAAAATCGGAAAGGTGCGCGAAATTGTACGACGGCATCGACACCAGCCCCCGGCCGCTTGCACCGATGCCCTGACGGACCGCAGCAGCGACCGTGGCCGCGTCATGCGCCCGTGCATAGGCGGCCAGATTGGGCGCCACGGCGCGCGCAGGCCAATCCCACTGTTGGCTGAAATCTTTCCCTTCAAGCTGCTGCCCATGGCAGCCAAGGCAGCCGCGCGTACGGGCGACATAGCGACCTCGATCAATGCTGGCCGCGTCCGTGGGGATGGGATGATTGAAGACCTGACGTTCAACCACGTCGCGCAAGTGCAGCTCACTGGCCAGGTACACCCATCCGAATCCAGCGATCACAAGCAGGAGCAGACCGGCAACGGTTCGAGTCAGGACCCGCGCCCGCCCGCTTGGGGCGATCGATTCTGCAGGATCAGTCATCGCTGGAATCTGCCTCAAAGGCATCCCGGAACACCAGCTCGAGCGGCGCGCTGTGGGCGGCCACATGGACAGTCGCTGGCGTATCGCTCAGTACGAGCTTTAGTGGCAGATAGTCCGGTGCCTCGGGATCGGGGGGCAGGGTGGGCTCGACAAACAGCGCGCCTGCGGCCGAACCCGTCAACGCAATCAGGTCGACGGTCTCGCCGGCACCGAATAAATCGAGATCGGTCTGGCTTCTGCCCGACCCAACCCTTAGGCGATAAGGCTGGCCGCGATTGATGTCGGCCGGTGGAAGCGTGATCAATTCAAGTTCGATCGGGGACTGCGGCAGCACCACCGCACCCTCGACCACAGGCGGCGCGATCCAGGCCTCGACAAGATCGGTGGTGAAGATCAGAATAACCGGTTCGCCTTTGGACACTATGCCCAATGGCGCAATGGCGAAATAAGGATTCAGGCCAGGCGTCGTCGAGATGCCCGCTGAAGAGCGAAGGTTCCATAGGCTGGGAAAGGTGAGTTCAAAATCCCATTGCGTGGAAACCACGTTTACTCCCGAGGCACGGGGCGGCGTTCCGGAGAAGTCGTCGGCGACGTTGACGTGCGCATCCAAGCCCATTTCAAAGCCCGAACCACCTGCTCCGATGCCGATCGAACGTGAGTATCCATAAGCTCGTGTGACCGCTGACTGCGAATGACTAATTCGGTGGTCGGCATAGTATGCACCGCCATTGAGCACGGTCGGATCGTTACTGAAAAAGCCAGTTCCATCGTCACCGCGTAGGGTCGATCGTATGTTCAGGAAGCGCGTCTGAGCAATCGTGTTTGGCGTCAGATCGAGCCAGAATGCGATCTCGCCGTTCAACATGGCGCAACCGCGTTGGGGCAGGCCCGACGAACTGGTCGCTGCGGAGCTGATTTGTGCAGTCGCTCGGTAACTGCCCGGTTCCAGCGGCACCGGAGAGACCGGACGCCAATCAAAATTGGTGCCGGACAACCACAGTCTGCTGTCAATTTCTTCCGAGGTGTCAGTTCGATAGAGGATGAATTCGATGCCGTGACAGTAATTGGGCAGACTTAGAGCGGTCGAACTCCCGCCGAGGAAGACCAAACCGATGAGAGGGCGAAACAGGGACATTGTGGATTCTCCGATTGAGCTGGGACCTAGGGAGCCCCCGAATAAAAATGACCAAATGGCGCTGGCCCAAGGCGTGCCAGCGCAGGCGAGAGCGAAAGGGCGATTTGCGACTAGTGCAAGAAGCCCGGGAGAGAAGCCCTTGCGCGTGCCTTCCGCAAAGACCCGTCGCGCCCGGACATCGTTATTCACAGGCTCCCTAGTATTGAAAAAGGCCAGCCCACCGGCAAAGCGCACAACGACCCGCTAAACCCCTTTACCCTGCAGCTTGCCGACACCGCGGGGGCAGGGTAATGTGCTGGGTGGGGCTGATTACCCATCGCGACAGGCCATCCAATGCCCGATACCGACGACCACAGCGACCTGACCACCACTCGGGAATTGATCAGCCGTGGGGCCGACGGCGAGCAGTCGGCGCGCGATGAGCTGGCTCGGCGCTGCCTTCCTGTCCTCAAGCGCTGGGCGCGAGGACGCTTGCCGCGCTACGGACGCGATTTGTCCGAAACCGATGATCTTGTGCAGATTACGCTGGTTCGGGCCTTTAATAATCTGAAGGAGTTCGATTCGCAGGGTTCCGGCGCGTTCCTGGCCTATCTGCGCACCGTACTCCTGTCCTGTGCCAAAGACGAGATCCGCCGCACGCACCGCGCTCGCCAGCGTCTGGTTCTGGCGAATAGCATTCGCTTTCATCAGGCGCAGGGCCCGGACACGATTGCCGAGTTGGAAGATCTGGAGGTCTTCGAGAACGCCGTGAACCAATTGCCCGAACCCAAGCGCTCAGCGGTGATTCTGCGCGTCGAGCTCGGCCTTGACTACGCGGCGATCGCGCAAGAACTGGACTGCGCCTCGGCCAACGCCGCGCGGATGATGGTTCAGCGCGCGCTGGCCGACCTGGCCGAGCACCTGCCTGCGCCGTGAGCGACCGGCACGACATCGACTGGGATGCGATTGCCGCCAGCAGCGATGGCGCCAGCGTGGCTCGTCTTCGGCGCGTCGTCGACCTGTTCG
>JGI12210J13797_10893233_pt1 | contig 61856 bp, 56 predicted proteins | sample ElkSlonscriptome_3_FD_13797 | JGI IMG/M metagenome (IMG submission 13797) | reverse complement strand
CGATATCGTAGAACAGAAGCCCCTTGGACCACGGCATTACCATCTTCCAGCGGATCTTCTCCTCGGATGTGTCGAAGCTTACGCGCTTGGCGCTTTCATGGCGAGGATCACTCCCGAATTTCTCGCGCTTGGCCGAGGCCGTACCGGCGCCGACACTTACGGCAAGAGCCACTGTAAGTGCTGCAGTTACGAAACGTTTCATTACAACTCCTCCTTAATGTTATTCTCTGTGTCTTGCAAGAAGACATACCCATCGAAGAGAGACCGGGCGTGCAATACCATCAGCATCTCTCCTTACCGAAAATACCAGAAGCACCTCCCGTGCCAGGATGACGAATGATTATTTTTAATATGTAATTCCAGGGATGTGTGTGCTTCGACAGTCGTCAAGCGATATCTGCCGCCTCTTCAGCCCCCTCTGTCTGTCCGAAAAAACGGATAAAAAAATTGAGACCGACGGAGCTGCCCTTTTCCTGACATGAAAGAAAAACGGCACGACCCTGACTATCTCATTGTATTTGCGAATATGATGGAAAAATATGTTTGCCGATGAGCGCAGTGCCTCGAGCATGAGCATTGCCAGGTCCACGGCCAGCTGTCCGAAAAAACGGACAAGAGCCTGGAAGCCACCATCAATCTATGCAGGTCTGCTCGCCATTCATGGGCTTCTCTGCTTACATACTGAGACCGTATTTTTTCAAAAGGGTATAGAAATGAGAGCGCGAAAGTCCGGATTTTTCCAGTATGGCTGTTATATCACCCCGACACTGTCGCATGAGTTCGCTGAGATAGATCTTTTCGGCGGTGGACTTGAACTCTTTCAACTGCGGCAGCTCACTGTCAAAAATATCCTCGAATATTTTCTGTCCTATATTGCGGACTCCTGCAGTTCTCTCTTCCCCGTTATCGCCGGAAAGAATCTCCTTGCCCGTCATTTTTTCTATCTGGGTTCTGGCGACCTGGATGCGCAGATCCCGCGGCAGATGAACTGAATACAGTGTTTTTTCATCACCGGCTTCTACCATGGCCCGCTCGAGAATATTATGGAGCTCACGTATATTTCCTGGCCATGAATAGGTGTTCAGGGTGACAATGAAGTCCTCGCCGAAACCTTTTTCCTCCAAACCATATTTATCACAGAGGTGGCGCATGCGCGCCTCCAGCAGTGCCACTATATCGTCGATGCGGTGGCGCAGGGCAGGCAAGCGTATACGCATGGTCTTTATGCGAAAGAGAAGATCGCTACGGAAGCTGCCCTCATCCACCATGGACTCGAGATCCCGGTTAGTCGCTGCGATCAGTCTGAAATTGCTGTTTTCTTCACTGGCCCCTCCCACCGGCCGAAATCTGCGCTCCTGGAGAACCCGCAGAAAGACCTTTTGCAGAGAAAGCGGCATCTCCCCGACCTCATCGAGAAACAGGGTGCCTCCGTCAGCCAGCTTCACAAGTCCTGGAGAATCGCTCTCCGCCCCGGTAAATGCGCCTTTGACATGACCGAACAACGTTGACTCCACAAGGGAAACCGGCAGTGAAGCACAGTCGACAACAACAAATCGTTTACCTGCCCTGCTGCTGTTTTCATGAATTGTGCGGGCGAAAAGCTCCTTGCCCGTTCCAGTCTCTCCAGTGATGAGTACGCTGGCATCTGAATGAGCGGCCTTGGTGGTCAGTTGCAGACTGACCTGAATTTTCTGGCTGGTACCAATGACGAAGGGAAGATTGAGTTCCTGTCGCTCCTCCCTCGTTGCTTTTTCCGCCCGGTATTTGAGTGCCCGATTGAGCGTCAGCGTTATCTCCCGAACGCTGGAGGGCTTGAGCAGATAATCCCAGACACCGCCTTTAATCGCCAGCTCAGCACCATCGACATCGCCCTTGCCGGTGAGGATGATAACCTCGGGAGCGTTGGGTATGTCCATTAACTCAGGGAGCATTCCCAATCCGCTGCCGTCGGGGAGACCGACATCGAGAAAAACGACGTCATAACTTTCCTGCTGTAGCCTCGTTCTGGCTTGGGAGAGTGAATGCGCCATGTCACAACGATGGGACTTTCTTGTGATGAGGCTTTCAATGGTCTCGCAAGCTTCAATGTCATCATCGACGATGAGCATTTTCTTCATAGTTGCTCTCCGTGAAAATGAAGATTCAGGATCCAGCGAAGATCCTGTATATCATAAGGTTTTATGATAACCCTGCAAATATTGTCATGGTTCTCGGAAGCAGCAACGGCATCGTTTCTGCCAGAGACGATTATTGCCGGCAAAGGAGCGAGCCTGGATGCCAGAGCAGTACCCCTCATGGCTGGCATGTCAAAATCGGAGATAAGCAGATCGAATGCTCCGCCCTCCTGTTCGACCAGTCGAATAGCCTCAGCTGGATCTCGCAGAGCCGTGACCGTATGACCAAGACTCTGGAGTATTCGCGGAACAGAATTGAGCTGATCGACGTCGTCTTCGACAAAGAGAATCTGCAGCTGGGATTCGAGAATACCGCCTGCCATCTTTTTTTCTGCCACATTCCGTACACTGCTCTGGGGCAGAAAGATCTCAAAGCGGCTCCCGGCGCCAAGATCGCTCTCGACCCGCAGACCGCCGCGGTGTCCCTTGACGATACCATGGACCACGGATAAGCCCAAGCCGGTACCTTCGGTGATATCCTTGGTGGTAAAGAAGGGATCAAAAATATTGTCGATGATTTTGGGGTCTATCCCAAGACCGTCGTCGGCAACGGTGATCTTGATATATTTGCCAGAAGACGTATTCAAGGTTTCGGCGGTTTCTGTGTCAATAGTCTCTTCTTCAAGTTCTACATAGAGGTTGCCACCATCTTCTCGCAGTGCGTGAAAAGCGTTAGTGCAGAGGTTGAGGATAACCTGGTGCATCTGGGTTGGATCAGCGTCCACCAATACGCCGCTTGCGGTGATACGGGAATGCACCGAAATATTCGAAGGCAGTGAAGCCTCCATCAGGCTGATGACTTCGCGGCTGACCAGGGCCAGATCCGTCGGCCTGAATCCCTCCTGGGATGGTCTGCTGAAGGAGAGTATCTGTTTGACTACCCGGCTGCCCCTTTTCGCCGCCTTCAAAACCCGCTCAAGGTCCCTGGCCGTCTGAGAGTCAGGTTCAACATCGCCCAGGGCGAGTTCCGTCGAGTTAAGAATAGAGGTGAGAATATTATTGAAATCATGGGCGATTCCACCAGCCAGGGTGCCGATCGCCTCCATTTTCTGGGACTGTAGCAACTGCTTTTCCAGATCCTGCTCTTTGGTAACGTTTTCAGCAGTGGTGAGAATGCCAATTATTCCCCCTCCCTGTGCTCTCAGAGGCACCTTGTTGACTTCGAGCCAGCCGATCCTGCCGCTGCGGTCGGTGATCTTTTTACGCAGCTTACGAAACTCTTCTCGACGGGCGACGACAACCCTGTCGGCCTCTGTGGACCAGCGGACATACTCTGTGTCGTTTATGACATCTTCGGTCACCTTGGAAATCATGTCGGTGTGCCCGCCTATCTCAAAAAAATCGATAAAGGTTTGATTGGCACCCAGATATCTGCCTTCGAGGTCTTTCCAGGAGACCAGCTGCGGAATGGTATCCATAAGCGTCTCCTGGAACCTGAGCTGCTCCTGGACCTTCCTCTGAACTTTCCGTCTTTCAGCCATATTCATCACCAGAAAGACCATGACCACCACCAGCAGCAGGAAGCTGACGATTATCGTCCAGAAAAGTTCCTTGGGCAGTTCATAGAAAGCCTTCGGGCTGTTGATGATAACCGAAGCCGGCGGGAGCAGATCAAGGTCTATATTAAGTTTTTGCATCACATGGTAATCGAACATATACTGTCCGGAAGGATCGATAACAACTGGAATATTCTCAGGGTTTTCTCCTTCTATTATTCGCAGCGCCATCTCAGCCGCCATTTTGCCGTGGTGCAGTCCCGAGAGCAGGCTCCCTCCGACGGCGCCATGGCCGAGCAGAAATTGCCAGGTCGTATAGATCGGCACCGAAGAATGTGCATAGATATCCTCCATTACCTCTTCGGCAGTATAGAATTTCCCCTTGACCGTCTGATACCAGGGACTGAAAAACAGAAAAGTATTATCCGGCAGCCTTTCAACCTTTTCCTTAGTTTCCTCCAGGCTGAGCTTGAACCAGAACTCCACTTCGAGACCCTTCTGATAGCGTTCGAGCATGGTATACACTTGCTGCTCGATGGATCTGCCGGTGATCGACTGATCGCCGACCACCACCATTTTCGTCTTGTCGGGATGGAGTTTTCTGGCTACCTCGAGGGTACCTATGAGATCGAAATTTTCGACGATTCCGGTGAGATTGCCGGAGCTGATATCGGCAGATTCAAAATTGTTCATGCCACAGAAAACAAGGGGGATTCCCTGAAAGAGGGCCTCTCTGTGCTCAATGACGAAGTTATAAGCATGATTGTCGGAGACGATGATGACATCGAACTCTTCATTCTTGAATTTTTCATTATAGAGTTTGAAGAGACTGGCATTGACGGGATCGTAGAGGTACTTCTTGGTATCCATATATTCTATCTGCAGATCGACCTTATATATCGAATCTGCCAGAACTTCGCGGATGCCTTCGAGTATTTCATCGGACCATTGATAGCCATGGTGATAGGAGTTGATGTAGAGAACATTTTTCTTGATTTTGGCACCGCAACACAGTCCGGGCGCCAGTAGTGAACAACATATGAGTAAAAGCAGATATTTCTTCATTGTGATGTATTTGAAATCTCCCTCCCCACCTGATTTTTAAGCAGCGGTGCACTGTTGACCCCTCCAGGTTGTGGAACAGAGAAGCGCTGCATGGCGTAAAATTGCCGAGGTGATAACTGTACCATTTCCTGCTGCAGATTGGTCGTTTTTCTCCGAGCGACGCCTCCCGGTTCAGCCCCGAATCAAATCGAGAAACACAAAAAACGCTTTGTCATCGCGACAGAGGACACAACGATTCGATGTTTTTAATATATAAAACTAACACTTAAACCATTCATTATGAGACATACCTTACCCGACATCGCCCCGACATTGGCTGATGTCGGGTGAAAGTCTACCGATGTCCCCTTTTTCTTCATTCCGTTTTTGCTTATTCTCTCAGTCAGACAAAGACCGGAATCATCCTTATTATATAGGCAAGACCTTGATGATACGAAACAGCAGAGGAGGACTTTGACATGAAAACAACAGCTGCAGTTGCCTGCATCGCCGCCATCATTGCTTTTTACCACCCACCAGCGCTGGCAGGGGAAAGGGAGATCACCGGAGCGCTAATCGGCGCAGGCACCGGTGCCGTCATCGGACATGTTGTCGGTGGAAATACAGAATCGGCCCTCATTGGCTCGGCCATCGGCAGCATTGTCGGCATAGCCGCCGGTCATGGCAGCATTTCGCTCCATCCCAGGGTATACGACAATTCACCGCGCCATCACTACTACAGCAGAGAAAAACATCACCGCAGATATTTCACCCATGGTATACGAAGTTGCCGGATAGAAAGATACATAACCTATAAGCATGGTCGCAAATACATAGTCAAAGAAAGCATCTGCCAGGGAGACAGCCCTTCCCGGTATCATCGCTATCAGCAACCCTACGGTGACCGGGGCTACAACCATCGTGGCTACGGCGACTGGCGCAGTAAACAACGTGACTGGCGCCGCTGATGCACGGCTAGCGACCATCACCCACACTCTCTGCGGACAACGCGCAAACCAGCTGAGATTTTGCCCGCAGATTGTGTCCCGCCTCCGACAGCTACGCCCAGGATTCTGCTTTTGAATTTTTCTCCGATGGCCATATTCACTGCCAACTCTACTTTTCCAGCTGCCCACTTCGCTTTTCCGTTTTTCTTCATCGATTACGCCCGACCTTTAATACAGTAGTATATACTATCACTTTACTACTTTTTTCCGATCATTGTACCGCGCCAGTTTCTGGTTATGGTGTATGCTATGATAAGAAACGACGTTTACTGTTAAAGGTTAGTATAAGTGGGTGAAAAGATGAGAACTCTTATGGCGGTGATAGTATCGGTACTGTTTTTTTCAGGATGTTCAACCGTTGAAGTAACGCAGTTTAAAAAATCAACACCTCGATTTGATTTTTTTGAGTATTTCCATGGCGAAACACGAGGATGGGGCATGGTCCAAAACTGGCAAGGTATGGTCACCCGCAGGTTTATCGTCGATATGGTCGGCAGCTCGACCAACAACGGTGAGTTCCTTCTCGAAGAGGATTTTTACTGGAGTGATGGTGAGCTGGAAGAGCGCACCTGGACGGTTGTCGCCAGCGATGATCATCATTTCTCCGGTACCGCTGCAGACGTGGTGGGTACCGCTCAGGGCGCAGCCTACGGCAACGCTCTCAACTGGCAGTATCACATGCTGGTGGATGTCGAAGGAAAGAAATGGAAAATACATTTCGACGACTGGATGTTTCTCCAGAACGACGATATACTCATCAATAAGCTGCAGATGAGCAAGTTCGGTATCGATGTCGGCGAAATAACCATAGTATTCAGCAAAAACCACCACAGGGAGCAGATGAAATGAAACTGTTTTCGACCGCGGTGCTGACACTGCTGCTGCTCATGGCATCACAGACACTGCAGGCAAAACCTGCGGGCCTTGTCCGCATTGGCGAAGGAGATATCCGCTACCTCGGCCTTTTTCATATCTACACCGCCGAGTTCTTTGTGGAAGAAGACGCCCGCCTGAACGCGGTTCTCGACTCTCAGACTTCGCGCTGCCTGACTATTCACTACACCGTCGACCTCACGGCAGATGACATCATTACCGGGGCCAACGCCGTCCTAAAGCGACAGCACACCGAACAACACATTCGCCCATTTCAACATCTGATAGACCAGCTCCATAGCGCATACCAGGATATCACCGAAGGAGACAGCTACAACCTCTGCTATGACTCCGATACCAAAATAAATACGCTGTATTTGAATGGCCAGGCGATAGTCTCTATTTCCTCGTCGGATCTGGCCGCACTCTATTTCGGCATCTGGTTAGGAGAGAAGCTGCCGCTCGACGCCTCGCTGCGCGCCGAGCTGCTTCGGGGACTCACGGAGATACGATGACATGAAAGCGCTGAATACTTTTCTCGACACCTATCAGCAACTCGACCGCAATACTCTTTCGCTGCTCCCGACAATCTACGAGGATGAGGTAACTTTTGTCGACCCTATGCACACCGTACACGGCCTGGGCGACCTCAAAGAGTACTTCGCCGGCCTCTACGAGAACGTTAAGGAAGTCTCCTTCGATTTCGGGCACAGGATAGTCGCAGATAAACACGCCTGCATCCAATGGCGTATGCGCTTTGCTCACCGGAGGCTGGCATCTGGTCGGCCAGTGGTTGTCGACGGCGTCAGCGTTCTCAAGTTTTCCGAACACGGCAAGGTTGTCCACCACCGCGATTATTTTGACGTCGGCAGCATGGTCTATGAACATATCCCGGTCGTTGGCAGAATCATCAGATATCTCAAGGAGAAGATTTCCACATGAAAATTCTTATCACCGGGGCAACCTCGGGAATAGGCAGACAACTGGCACTGGACTATCACGGTGAAGGACACGAGGTTTTTGCCCTAGGCCGCAATAAAGAGGCGCTGGGCGAACTGGCAAGTAAAGGACTGCATACGGGCAGGGTGGATCTCACCAATCGCAAGGAGAGCCTTGAGTGGTTCGCCGGGCAGGACTCCATGGATCTTGCCATACTCAACGCCGGAACCTGCGAGTACATTGACCTACCTGACTTCGACAGCGCCCTGGTAAGCAGGGTAATGCGGACCAATGTCGAGTCCCTGGCGATCTCCATCGAAGGGGTGCTGCCACTGCTGCGGAAAGGCACCCGTCCCCATCTGGTAGGCGTCGGTTCCTCCGCCGCCTACCTGCATCTGCCTCGGGCCGAAGCCTACGGCGGTTCCAAAGCGGCAGTTGCCTACATCATCAATACCCTGAGAATTTCCCTTCAAACCGAAAACATCGATGTCAGTCTGGTGTGTCCGGGGTTTGTCAAAACACCTCTTACCGACAAAAATGATTTCAAAATGATTTCTCTTATCAGCACCGCGGAAGCAAGCAGATATATGCGCAGCGGCATTTCCAGGAGAAAGCGGGAGATTCATTTTCCCAGAAAATTTACCTGGACAATGAAGCTGCTCTCCTGCCTGCCCTGTGCTGTCTGGGAGAAAATTGCCAGGAGGATGGCCGGATAATGAAAAAAATAGCTATAATCGGATCGGGAATATCAGGGTTGACCTGCGCCTATCACCTGGCAGGGAATTTCGATATATCGGTATTTGAGAAAGCCGACTACATAGGCGGCCATACGCATACGGTGCATGTCACAACCGCGGAGGAGGAAGTCGATATCGATACCGGCTTTATCGTCTTCAACGATCGCACCTACCCAAACTTCATCAAACTCATGGATGAAATTGGTGTTGAATACCAGCCCACGGAAATGAGCTTTTCCGTGAGAAACGACGCCTGCAATCTGGAATACAACGGCCACAGCCTCTCTACGCTCTTCGCCCAGCAATCCAATATTTTTCGTCTGCGCTTTTTGTTGATGCTCAATGAAATTGTCCGCTTCAACAGAGATGTCCGCCGCGAACTGCAGGCGCAGAGCCACACCACCATTGGTGAATATCTCGCAGTCCAGAAATTCTCCCTGCTCTTTCAGCAAAATTATCTGCTGCCGATGATCTCCGCTATCTGGTCCATGGGCCTGCAGAAAAGCAACGATTTTCCTCTGCAGTTTTTTGCCAGATTCTTCGCCAACCACGGCCTGCTCGATATTACCGGCAGACCTCAGTGGTATACGATAAAGGGCGGATCGAGCAACTATATCACCCCCCTGACCCGCTTTTTTTCCGACAGGATACGTCTGAATACGCCGGTAACCAAAGTCATCAGAGGCGATGACTCCCTTTCCGTCATCACCGATAAGGGGTCGGAGCGTTTCGATGAAGTCATTTTCGCCTGTCACGGAGATCAGGCGCTGAAGCTTCTCGCAGAACCGACAACGGATGAAAAGAATATCCTCAGAAATTTTCTCTTCAGCGACAATCGCGTTATTCTCCATACCGACGCCTCTGTTTTACCAAGACGAAAACGCGCCTGGGCCAGCTGGAACTATCGCGTCATCGGGGAGGAAAAGTCCCGGCCCACACTGACCTACAACATGAACATCCTCCAGCGTCTGCAGACGAAAAACACCTACCTGGTCAGCCTCAACCAGGATATTGAGGACAAAGCCATACTCCAGGAATTCAACTATAGCCATCCCGTCTACTCAAGTGAGTCCATAGCCGCCCAGCAGCAATGGCAGACCATCTCGGGCAGAGACCGGATTCACTTCTGCGGCGCCTACTGGCAGAACGGCTTTCACGAAGACGGTGTCGACAGCGCCCTCCGTGTATGCTCCATGTTCAAGGAGACCGCCTGATGCACTCCGCTCTGTACACCGGGACGGTCGCTCATCGACGACATATTCCCCGGGCCCACTTTTTCTCCTATCCGTTTTTCATGTATTTTTTCAACCTTGCAGAGCTCGAGCGGCCGCTGCACTGTGGCCGCTGGTTTTCCACCAGCCGCTGGGCACTGAGTCGCTTCCATCGAGCGGACTACTACGGGGATGCAAAGGAAAGCCTCTGTCAGGCTGTCGCCAGACGCATGGAGGAGATCACCGGCCATCCGGTCGCAGGCGATGTGTATGGGCTCTTGAACATGCGAACTCTCGGTCTCTATTTCAGTCCGGTGAATTTCTATTACGGGTTCGATCATCGGGGGCGATTGAGTCATTTTCTCGCCGAAGTTTCCAACACGCCATGGAACGAACGTCATCAATATGGCCATTTTTTCGGCGATGCCGATCTCAGCTTTTCCCATAGCAAAGAGTTCAAAGTATCCCCCTTCAATCCCGTAGAGCAGCACTATACCTGGCGTTTGAGTGCCCCCACGGAAAAGTTGAACATCACCATTGAGGTCGCCGACGACAGAGGCCACGTCTTCGATGCTACCCTCAATTTCACAAAAAGGCCTCTTAATAGAAAAATTCTGAGAAACCACCTGCTGCGTATACCGGTGATGACAGCCTATATTCTGTCGCGTATCTACTGGCAGGCTTTGAAGATATATTTAAAGAAAATTCCGTACATTCCCTATCGGAGGCAGACCACATGAACAGCGCAACTCTAGGAGAATACCGGGTAGGACGACTGCCGCTGACACTGGCGCATAATTCCACTCGCGGACTTGTCTTCAAGATGATGGAAAAGCTCGAATATGGCCAGATCACCGTTCATGATTCGGGAAAAACTTTTACCTTTGGCCATGACTCCGAGTTGCAGGCGCAAATAACCGTTCATTCGCCTTCATTGTATACAAAGATTCTGCTGGGCGGCTCCATCGGTGCAGGAGAAGCCTACTTCGAAGGTCTCTGGGACGCAGACAATCTTACCGCCGTCATCCGCATACTTGTGCTTAACATGGAATTGCTGGAGCGCATGGAAAAAGGCCTTGCCCTGCTGCTTACCCCTCTGCGTCTGGTTTCCCACCGAATTAGAAATAACAGCCGAAACGGGGCCAAAAGAAATATCCTCGCCCACTACGATCTTGGCAACGACATGTACGCCTCGTTCCTCGACGATGCCATGATGTACTCCTCGGCGATTTACCCCTCGCCGGAAAGCAGTCTGGAGGAGGCTTCGAAAAACAAACTGGACATCATCTGTACGAAACTGCAACTGCACCCTGGTGATCACGTCATCGAAATCGGTACCGGCTGGGGGGGGTTTGCCATTCATGCCGCCCGCCATTACGGCTGCAGGGTTACGACGACCACCATTTCCGAGGCCCAGTTCACCGAAGCCAGAAGACGCATCGACAGTGCCGGCCTCGGCGACAGGATAACCCTGCTTCACCAGGATTACCGCGACCTTGAGGGCACCTACGACAAGCTGGTGAGCATTGAAATGATCGAGGCCGTGGGCCATCGCTACCTGCCGGTATTTTTCAGTAAATGCAACAGTCTTTTAAAAAGAAACGGCACTATGCTGCTACAGGCCATCACCATACGCGATCAGCAGTTCAACTCCTATATGCGCTCGGTCGACTTTATCCAGCGCCATATCTTTCCTGGAGGATGCCTCCTCTCCAATGACACAATGGTGGAAATGATCGCCTCGAAAACGGACATGGTGGTTCGCGGCCTTGAGGACTTCGGTCTTCATTACGCCAAAACACTTCAAGAATGGCGCCAGCGCTTCAATACATCCTTTCAAACACTGCAGCGCCTAGGATTTGATGAGCGTTTCAGACGATTATGGGAATTCTATCTCTGCTACTGCGAGGGGGGATTTCTGGAAAGATCGATCAGCGTCGTTCACCTGGTCGCCTCCAGGCCGGCACACCGGGAGGATCCGGTGTTTTCCCGTCACTGAGCATTGGCACTATGACAACTCCCACTCAGCTGCTACACGGCCCTGGTCATGGGAGAGTACACGACTCTGATCTTTTTACTGCTGCTGTGCTTGGCATACTCCTGTATACCAAGCACAGCATATCCTCGATCAGCCGACCATCTAACTTGTGAGATGGTACCTTATCCGGGTGGCTCCTCTTTCTGGTAATTCTTGCCATCGAAGGTAATAAAGTGGACGTCGTCTAATTGAGGCAAGCCCGCTATCTTCCAGGCCTTCATCGGATTGACAAACTCGTGCTGCATGCACTGCCTAGCCTGGCCAACATTTTTACAGACATAGTTCAGGATGGGAAATGCATGATACTTACCATGATAATTTCTTAAAAATTCTATAATTTCGAGTTGTTCATCATCAAGAGGCTCAATACCTTCGCGTTTGGCTATCAGGCGCGCCACCTCGTGGTTCCAATCATCCTTATCGACGAGAAATCCTTCTTCATCGAGGGGAACTTTTTTTCCGTCAACGACTATTTGATTCATGGGTCTTCTCCTTTTTGTTTTTCCACAGATGCAGTCTGCTTCTTTTCTGTAATGATGCAGGCTGCCTCCGGTATGGCCGATTCAATATCTGTGCCATTTTCGGAAATGCGACCGGGAGAGAGGTCAGTGATTGCTCGTCGTTCTGGTATTACACCACTCGCAATGACCTGTGGTTCGAAGACGGGCCTTCAAGGACCGCAAGGCTTCCGCACCCCTTGCTGCCCCAGGTGTGTTCAGCTCCGGATGTGGAAGTTCAGCACGTCGGTGAGTCCTTACAGTGATAAAGTGTGGACCCTTGTGTCCGACCCTGTCGGATTTTTCCCGGACAACCGGACACTCTACGCAGCTACTATCAGCCATGGCTCCTTTTTGGGGCCCATAGGGAGTCATAGGATCTCACCTGTGAGAACACCTCTTTTGGCGTCAGGGGGACGGCCCTGCAGCTTATGCCGCATATGGAGGTTGAGCAGACTGCTCTTTCAGTAGGGAATGTCTTCATCTTTTCTCTTGCGGGCCAGACGATAAAAGAGGTTTTTGATAATCGGCAGCTTTTCGAAGTCCTGGTGTGATATTTTACGCAGTACCATATCGGTTTGAGCGATAACCGTGGCGCTCCGGCGCTTTTCCTTATTGTAATAGGCCATCTCGCCGAAAACACTTCCTTCAGTGAAAGTGGCGATCAGGGCCCCATCATCGTCAACCACCCGAGCCATGCCGGTGTCGATATAGTATATGCCGTCGGCAGCATCGCCCTTGGTGACGATGGCACCGCCCTTTTTACACCATTCGAGCTGAAAATAATGCTCCCAGTCGGTATCGGCCACCAGGGCCAGGTAGAGGTCGGGATCAATAGCCCGAAGAAGCTGTTTGGAAAGATGATACAGCCTGTATCCGAGAGCATTCCCCCGCTTTTCACCTATCTTGACGCCTGTATATTTGAAATCCCTTTCGGGAAAGGGAAACTCCCGTATATATTCAAGAATTCTTTCGGTGGCCAGATCCGGTCTCCCCAGCAGTGCCTGGAATTGTTTCTGAGCTTCGGTCAGCTTCTGCCGCACCGCCGGAAAATCCGGGTCGAGTCCGATGAGCAGATTTCCACAGAACAGGTCCATGGCCTGATTCTTATTGGAAATATACTCCAGCAAAAGCTGTCGGTCTATATCGATGGGACATTTGCCGACGCCTGGTTTAAGAATGGAGAACAGGTTAAAGGGAGTGGTGAAGTTCTTGGGCGTCACCTTGCCTATGGCAACGATATATTCTTGCTCCCGCCTCTGATTGCGGGCGACCTCACGGTCCATGAGGATAAGGGTGTCATAATAGCCGCAGAGTTCCTCAAGCCTGCTGGCGACGGCAAAGGCCGAACCGAAACGATGCACTCTCGGGCCAAGCTGTGCCTCGATGATATCACCGAGGAACAGGCCCATACGAGTCGCCGGAATACGCCCCTCGTCAATGGCCATATTGCAGCGGATAGCCGCCTGGAGAGCCCTGGTGCACAGTTCTTCAACCGATCCCTGCTCCCTTTTTTCAAAAACGATGACAGCACCGTCTCCCGCTGAAGGATCTATGGAGACAGGCTGAAACTCATCCACCAGCAACACAGACTGGAACTCCTGGTAATAGGCGATGATGTAATCCCGTATCTCTCCCGGCCGCATATGCTGCGTCAGTCTGGAGTACTGCTCCATATCGGTCAGAAGAATTACAACTTCTTTAGTGATATTATCTTTCTGCATTCCGGCCCCGTAGCGATACAACAGAATCTTGGCATATCGTCAACAATACTCTACAAATATTTTGAATTCCACCACCTGAGGAAAAATTTACTTTTCCCCTGCTATCCAGCCGCCCGCTTTTCCAACTCCTGAAGCATCGTCCCGAGATTGCTGTAGCGCTTGGTCCGACGGGCCAGCGCTGCTGCCACAATTTCTCTGCCGGCCAGCAGTCGCAGACTCTTTCTGGCACGAGTGATGCCGGTATAGACAAGTTCCCTGGATACCACAGGATTGTCCTCTTCGGGGAGAACCAGAACCACATTATCGAATTCGGATCCCTGGCTTTTGTGGACGGTCATGGCAAAAGCCGTCTGGTGATCGGGCAGCCGGTAGGGGAAATAAGAGCGCAAGCCGTTTTCCGTCTCGAACCATACTTTCAGACAGCCGTCCTGCGGATCCGGCAGACAAATTCCGATATCGCCATTGTAGAGATCAAGCGTGTAGTCGTTTCTGTTAATAATGACAGGTCTGCCCGAATACCATTTCTCGAAAATGCCCTCCTTGTCGAGATAGTGGTTCTCGACAAGGGCGTTAATGCTGTCCACACCCCATTTGCCGGAACGGATAGCGCAGAGGATGCGAAAACGGCTGAACTCCTGGAAAAGCTGTGCATATCCCTCACCGTCAAGGCGCTTGACATGGTCCATATATCCCTGATAACCCTGGTGGAGATTTCGTCTCTCGCCGGCTCCGCTCAGGTGCAGATTACCATGCTCTCTACCTGCCAGAAGCTGCCAGGCTCTATCCGGGTCATTACCGTTGACCGCCGCTGCCAGGCCGGAAATAGCCCTGTCAAAGCGATAGCTTTTTTCAAGCACTACGGTGTTGGCGCCCAGATTTTCCACAAGATCGGCCAGAACCGCTCCCGATTCCACCGAGGCGAGCTGGTCCTTGTCGCCCAGCAGTACAAGACGCCCCTGGGGCGGCAGGGCGTCGACCAATTTACTCATCAGGGCCAGATCCACCATGGAGGCCTCATCAACGACGACCAGGTCCAGCGGTAACGGATTCTCCTGGTTGTGGCGGAACTGAAAGGAATGTTTTGTAACACCGAGCAGCCTGTGCAGAGTCATTGCCTCCCGGGGTACCGCGGCTTTGAGTTCATCGGCCAGCACCAGCCCATCCAGAGCCTGCACCACAGACTGTCGCAGTCGCATGGCCGCCTTGCCGGTTGGTGCGGCAAGAGCCACCCGGAGCTGGCTCCCGGACAGCTGGAGAATAGTGCCGATAATACGGACGACCGTCGTAGTCTTGCCCGTTCCCGGACCGCCGGAAATTATGGTAAGCCCCCTGCTGGCAGCAAGTTCGGCGGCCTGTCGCTGCCTGTTGCCGTCTTGGGACTCACCGGCAAAGACCGCTTCCAGGCAGGTCTGTAATTCTCTGACGGACTGCACTCGCATGCCCAGGCGGTATAGCTGCGCTGCCAGCCTCGCCTCATAGCGAAAATACTTCTGAAAGCTGAGAGTATTGCCGTAAAGCACCAGAGGGGTTTTTTCGCCTTCGGAAACCAGAATGCTGCCGGCAAGCAGGTGACGCTGGTCATCATCAACGGGCAGACAACTGTGACCTTCGGCGACGACGGCGCCTAGGTCTTCGATCAGCTCCGCAAAAAGCACTGCCTTGCCAGCATCCAAATCCGATTTTTCCGCAAAAAACCGTGCCAGATGACGGGCTAGAAGGTTGTCCTTAACAGCAGCCATCAGTTTTTTCCTCCAAAGCAGCGGCCCAGCCGCTCCAGGGTATCGAGATCGGGCTTCCGATAATATATCCCTGCCGGCCCCTTGCCCATGCCGCGAACGAACAGATAAAAAATGCCGCCAAAGTGACGACCGTGATCATAGCCCGGTAGAAAATTGGCAAGATGACGATGGAGCACCAGGGCGTAGAGCCACAGCTGCAGCCCGTAATTGTGCTGAGCCATGGCCTCGACCAGCGACGTGCCGCGGTAGTCTCCCAGATACGGCCCGAGATTGTTGGTTTTGTAGTCGGCTATATAGTAGACACCTTCATATTCGAATACCAGATCGACAAAGCCCGTCAGGAACCCAGCCAGTTCCCTCTCGGCAATAGGGCATACAGATTCCTCACCGGCCAGTATCGCATTGAGGTTGCCGGTCTCACCACCTGCTAGATGGAAATAGAACCCCATTTCCTTTATGCAGCGTTTTTCATCGAGGTCTGCCAGAGTGAACCGCGCTTTTACACACCGGCCTATAGGTGCACTGACCACCGTCTGCAGCATGGACTCAAGCAGGGTCATGTCAGGTTCGAGACCGTATGCATTGCATGTGGCATGCAGCATGGAGCGGTGTTGATGGGGACGAAGCAGCTCGGCAAAAGAGATTTCTTCGAGCATGTCATGGACGGCGCTACCGAAGCTGGCCCCGGACGGCAACTCGGCGAAATCGGTGGTTTCAGCATCCGCTGAAGAAAAAGGCTTTCGCTCGGTGACAGTGCTCGAATGAATGTCGCCGGCGACCAGGGCGGAGTAGCTTGTCATTTGGCTGGCAGCTTTCAGGGGAAGACGGCGACTCTCTCGCAACCGGTAGATACAGGGGTCGCCAACGCCCCCCCCCCTATATGGAGTAACAGCTCCGCTATCGGCGCATAGCCGATGGACCACCTCCGTACCGCAGGCCAGCTCCTGCAATCGCTGTTGCTGCCCGGCAAAGGATGTCGGTCCCTCTGGAAAAAGCAGATACCCCAGCGACGAATCAAAGGAGTCGGCAGAACCACCCCTCCGCCCGGCCACATCGCACCAGACAACATAGCATCTGAGCTGCGAGCGGGTAAGCGCCACGTAGGCCAGCCGCAGCTCCTCGGCCATCTCGTCGATGAGCGCCTGCTGGCGCCTTCTCTCAAACTCTTCGGAGCCAAGATCGATGACCATACCACCATCCTCCTGAGAGGCGACACGCAGACGTTCCGTTTCCAGCCGCATCTGGCGGTACCAGAGAAGAGGGCAGAAGACCACCGGGAACTCCAGGCCTTTGGCGCCATGCATGGTGACGATTCGTACGGCCTCATCATCGCTTTCCAGTCGCAGCTCCTCTTCCTTTTCACCTTTTTCGAGCCGGCGCTGCAGCCACTGGATAAGCTGCAGTGGGCCGTAGCCATTATCGCTTTCGGCTTGCTGTAGTAGTTCCAGCAAATGTTCCATATTGGCAATTATGCGCTCACCCCGCCCCCTTGCGGCAATACCGGCATAGATACTTTCTCCGTCTATGAGGTGGCTCAGCATCGCCAGCACGCCTCTCTCCCGCCAGGTACCGGCATAATTCTGAAAGCGTTCATGCCAGGCGCTCATCTCCGCCTCATCGCTGTAGATACGATACAGCTCGTCACCGGTGAGACCGAACCATGGCAAGGTCAGCGCCTGTTTTAACACATCGAGCTCCTCCGGCCTGGCCATGGCCTCGAGGAGCAGGAGGAGATGGCGGCACTCCTCGGTGAGGTATACCGACAGACGGCTCGAGACCACTGCCGGAACGCCGGCCTCGACCAGACTCTGCTGGTACTCCTCCGCCTGCCTGTTCGTGCGGACGAGGATGGCGATATCGTTCGGCTGCAGTGGCAGTTTTTTCTTTTTTCGCCACACTTCGGCAGGGTCATTGAGCAGCCTGACAATTTCCTCGGTGGTTAAACGCATGACCGCAGCTGCCGCCACAGAAGAGCTCCAACGGCCGTTCTGACTGTCCCCGCATCGCGGCAGCTGACAGTAAACCATGTTTGCCGAACCCTGGTCATGGTCCTGGTCCAGCAGCATGCCGTCTTCGGCCGTCTTTGCGGGCCGGACAGGCTGGAAGGCAAGAATGTCCTCCTCGAAGGCAAAGGGCTTCGGTCTTGCTTGAAAAAGTGCGTTTATGCCGCCGACAACACCCGGATGAGAGCGGAAATTGTTCCCCAGGGTATAGAGAGAATCAGCTGCCTTTCTGGCCTTAAAATAGGAGTGGATATCGGCGCCGCGAAACCTGTAGATGGCCTGCTTGGGATCACCGATGAGATAACAGTAGCTTCCGTGGCCGAATACGGAACCGAAAATCTGCCATTGCAGCGCATCGGTGTCCTGGAATTCATCGATGAGTACCGCCGCGAACCGCTGGCGCAGATTCCGGGCCATACTGCCGTCGCCGCTGGTCACCGCCTGATGCAGACGGAGGATGAGTTCGTCATAGGTGATGGCGCTTTGCCGTCGCAGCCATCGCTGGCTTTCGACACTGAGTGTTTTGAGTAGCTCGACGCGAATATGCAGCATCAGTCTGCGGCAATCCTCGACAAAGGAGCAGGCCTCGCTGTCTGGCAAAAAAAGGCTTTCAATCAACTCCTGTTGTGCTGCGCCGCCGCGCACCTTCGATCCGTTAATCTGCTCGGTCAGCCCCTGCTGTTGAAGCCATTGCAGCTGCGCGGGGAAAACAGTGCCGGAGCCCAGCAGATATTCCGTCACGTTCTGGTACCACCTGTCGTAGTCCTCGGTAAAGCCCTTTTTCATTTTGCCGGCCTGAACCAGACTCTCGAGCCCGGTGTAAAGAGCCTGGGCGTTTATCCGCCACCATGATGCCAGAGCCTCAAAGGAGCGCTCAAAGCTGAACTGCGATTCGGCGAGATCGCCGAACTCGGGCTCGAGGCGGTGAAAGCGCAAAGGCACAGGCGCCACGGAGGCATAGAGTTTTTCCGGTGAGGCAAACTGGGCCAGGATCATGCCGCTCTGGCGCCGTGACAGTGGATAGATCTTTTTGCGCCAAAAATCATCGGCTATTCGCCGGCGGATTTCATCGCCATCGGCCAGCAGTTCCAGATCGAAGACCTCGCCGCTTTCCATTACCAGATCCTGAAGCATACGCTGGCAAAAGCCGTGAATGGTGAAAATGGATGCCCTGTCGATGTCGAGCAGCGCATCGGCAATTCGCTGCTGCACCGTCTGTTTCTCAGCCAGCTTCTCTGACCAGCGCTGCAGCGTCTCATCCTCGCCGCCTCTCGTGCCGTCCAGAAAATCGCGGGCGTCCAGCAATCGCGTTCTGATGCGGTTGCCAAGCTCCTGAGTTGCCGTCCGTGTGAAGGTAACCAAGAGGATTTCATCAATCTTGAGTCCATACTCCGCCACCAGTCTGAGCACGAGCATGGCAATGGTAAAGGTCTTGCCGGTACCGGCGCTGGCCTCGATCATGTTGACGCCCTTCTGCAGTGGATCGGCAGCAGCATCGAAGAGAGGAGTCCCTGTCACTTCACACACCTCCAGAGGGGCAGCATGATCCGCTCGCAGAGGGCGGCAAAGTTTTCATCTATCACCTGCTCGTCGTCCAGCCCCTGAAAAATGAGCGACCAGGAGGATTCGTAACCGTTGTCAATGCTGTGGCGATACTGGGTTCGGGCTTTTATCAGCGGTGATATTTTCCCCCTGGGCCGCATTTTCTGCCGACAGTATTCCACCGCTGGCTCCACCAGCAGTTTGATGGGAGCGCTCCGCCCTGCACCATACAAAGCGACGAGATCGGCAAGGCTGGGGCGCAACTCGGTAGCCGCGGTGAAAACGCCGCGGCAGTCGTTCATGAATACCACTGTCGTCGAGGCCTCCGGAGTCACCTGGCAGCTGATGAGATGATGCAGCCAGCCTTTGAGCAGATCCCTGCCGCGGAGCTTGCCGTAGCGGGCAAGCAGGCACCCGTTCTCAAAGCGGTTTCCCAGAGTGCCACGAAGAAGACAGCCGTCGACTTCGAATGCAAAGTCGAGATCATCAAGCGGTTTGCCCAGATCAAGAGCGGCCATCTCAGCAGCGAAATCACCAATCTCCTCTCTTTTCTGTTCGAAGGCCACCTCCCCCGGAGAGCCAAGCGGCCAGCGGCCGTCATGTCGGAGTTTCTTCTGCAGGCTGTCTCCATCCTCTCCTGCCAGTTCACAAACGAGAATACGCTGATCAACGATATATGACAAGAGACCGGACGGTTCAAAAACCTCTGTCTCCTCGGGAATCTCCAGGCCCGTGAACGGAGCGACACCCAGACAGTTCTTGAGAAAGTACAGCTGGGGGTGTGAATAAAACTGCAAGAAATCGGCAAAGTCAATCTGCCGTAGGTCAGACTCCAGTGTGCCCTGCCACCAGGGTCTGGATCGTTGTCTTTTTCCTTTCTGCCGCAGACAGACGAGATAGTCCCGCTCACTGTAGCTGAACAATTCGGAATCAGGTCTGAAATAGTCGCTGCTGAAACCATGTAGCGGGTGTTTCTCCACCAGTTGGTCCGCCTGCTGGTAGTTTTCCAGCACCTCCAGAAGTTCAGAAACCACTACCGACGGCGGCAGCTCTTCGTTGGTCTGCTGGGACTGGCCAATATAGCTGAGGTAGAGAAATTCGCGGGCTGAGAGCAACACCTCGAGGAACTGATATCTGTCATCGGCACGTTCAGATCTGTCTCCGAGCCGCGGCCTGCGCATGAGGTCAAAGGATGCCTGCCGGTCCCGGCCGGGAAAGTCTCCGTAATTCATCCCCAGCAGGCATATACTGCGAAAGGGAATGGAGCGCATCGGCAAAAGCGAGCAGAAGGTCAAGGATCCCTTGAGAAACCCGCTTATCGATCGAGATTCGGCCGAAGAGTCGGCAAACCAGGAGGTCACGACCTGCAGGCTCACTGGGGATGAATGGAACTGGCCATACTCCCGGAGCCGGCGAAGACTATTTATCAATTCCAAAAACTCGCTCTTGTCGGGTGACCCGAAGAGCTGCGCGGCAAAATGCTGTAGACCGTCAGTCCAGGCCGCCAGAGTTTTCGGGTGTTGAAAGGTTTTTTCCGCCTCTTCGAGAAGGTGGATGAACTGACACAGGCCGCCTAGCGGTTGGGCCGCGCTTCCCTCGATCTCAGTATAGGGAAAAACACCGGCAACCTCTGTTTCCATATCGACGGCATACCCCATCAGCAGCCGTTCAAGCCCTGTTTTCCAACAGTTTTCAGCAAAATCGACACCTTCACTCCTGCGCGTGCTGGCCGAAAGGCCCCAGCGAATACCCGCTTCCCGCACCCAGTGATCCAAAAGCTCAAAATCTCCGCCGCTAATACCGAAATGGGGATAGACCTCCTCTCTTTCCAGTAAATCGAGTACCTCCGACCAGCCAAAACGACCGCCAAAGAGTTTGAGAAATTCCTCGAAGATGGCTACATAACTGTTGGTCCGCTGCAGACTTCTATCGGCTATTGAATGAGCAATGTCCTCGAAAAGTGCCGAAATAAAGGCCGAATATTCTTGAATATCAGGGGCCATTACCAATATATCGCCAAGCTGCAGCTGCCCGTCGTTTTCAAGGAGATTGAGTATATGGTCCTTGAGCACAGCCAGCTCCCTCTTGCGAGAGTGGCAGGAAACAATCCGGATGGAGGAACAGTCATCGATCTGTGGGCGCCAGGACCGTACCTCCCCCTCCAGAAGATCTGATTGCATTCTGTGCAGCACCGTCTGCCGATCTCCTGCGGGATCTTCATAGCTGACAAACTCCTCCGTTATTTCAACCTTTTCCAGAAGAAGCTCCTGAAAATCACGCCCCTGACTGCCCAACGAGACAAGCAGGGGATGAAAGCCGGCCCCGGCCGCTGTTTTCCGGGTGACGATATCACCCCAGTAGTGTTTGCAGGGACGCAGCAGAAAAAGGTGAACATCGCAGTGCCGCGCCAGCCCCTGAAGACAGTCGATAATAAAGGGCGGAAGAATATGAACACCGAAAACGGACACTCTTTTAGGGAGTACAGGAAGCGATTCGGCTCCCTGGAGCGCGGCTGTCACCCTGTGGAGCAGCTCGCCGCGATGGGGGATAGATGGCTGCTCGGCAAGCAGGCGCAGCCAGAGCTGCATCTGCCAGCGCTCCGCTTCGTCTTCTCCACAGCACTGCTGCTGCTCCCAGGATTTCAGCATATGCGGCCGCATCATCTGATACTGGTCGAAAAGTTGCGCCAGCAGTCGGGCCAGCTGGAATCGCTTCAACTCCACCTGTTCTCCGCGGAGGTAGTCACACAGAGGGGCGTAAACGGCTTCTTCATCAAGGCTTCGCAGCTGCTCCTCGATGCGCCAGCAGAGCAAAGACCTCTCATACCAGTCCGGCGTGATTTTCATATCAAGTCGGCCGGCTATTTCCTGGAGAAAATTAACAGGCAGCAGAAATCTGTAATTGCACCAGCTGGTGAACGAGAGCGCCATGTGCTGGCAGATCATGCGCTCCATGCCCTGGCTCTGGATGACGATATATTCCTTTTCGAAAATGGAATCGACAGGGTCGGCCTCAACTAACTTGGCCAGGTGCAGCAGCAGGTTTTCCGTCCTGTTTGAGGCATGCAGGTAGAACATGATCACTCGCCTTCCAGAGAGGAGGATAATGGACAAAGAGCCGAATACCGGTTGTCCTCAACCGAGGCGACGACCCTACCTCGCCACATGAGAATAATTCTTACGAAAAACGGTATCCCCTCCCCGGGGCTTTTCATAAAGTGCTCTATTATGCGGCTATTCCGATCTATGAACAATTCAGCGGGATGAGCTGCATGGAGAAAAGCCCGGCTCCAGCCGGAACACAGTTGTTTCATCCCTGGGGCATGTAAAAGAGTGGGCTTAACCGCCGACGGTGTCGACGCCGGCGTATTCGTAGATGCCGTAGAATAATCCGGCCATGATGCCAAGAGCAAAAAAGATTCTCAGCCGTCTATCCCATGGCATTTTTCGTCCGTTTGCCATATATTGGAGAAACGCGACTATCATCCAGGTAAGACCTATTATAAAGGGCGCGGTCTGGGCAACTTGCCAAAGAGTTGCTTCAAGACTCTGCCTGGGCGTGGCCCCCAGCCGCAGGTTAAATAGAAAATACAGTACACCCGACAGATACAAGGTGATTTTTTCTTTGACGTTTTTCATATGAATATACCCGAGACTCTTTTATTTCCCGACACAGCCCTTTTCTCTGCCGATCAGCTGGTGCTTCTCCAACCCTTTGCCACAGTACATATCGTAAAGGTGGTCGAAGACGAGCGGGAAGGCGCGGTCAGCGCCGATAGTTTCATGGATGACGGTTTCTGTCAAGCGCTTGTTCCCCATCCCCTGGAAAAGGATCGTAAGCGCTTCCTGAATTTAATAGATGATATAAAAAATAGAAAGGACGATTACGCCGCCCAGCTCAGTGCCCTTACGCTGGCCTCCCTGTCAGCGAAAAGGCAGCAGGAAACTGAATCGAGACAGCAGATCATCTCCTCCCTCACGGGAACTCAGGCCGGCAGGGCCTCCACTGAGCAGACCGAGGAGAATGATCAGCTCTGGCATGCACGACTCATCCTTACAATTGGCGAGATGCTCGACCGGGAGGAATACGAGGTTTCACAGGCGCTGACCTCCCTTGAGGACAGCGAAGTCGAACTTTTTTCGACCTTGAAGGGACAGGAAGACGACGAAGAGGCGGTGGGGCTTTTCAGCACGCTCAACACCCGTGTGGCAAAGGCATCTCAACCGCCGGCGGACAGTATCAGGAAGCGCCTGCTGGCCTGGTGCAGGTTCATCCGTGGCGCCTCCCTGCCGCCGTGCAGAATATGGTCAACGTTCAGGCAGGAAGCGGCCGATACCCTCTTTGAAAATCATCATTTTCAGCATGACGCGCAGCCGGCATCGCTGGGAGCGCTCTTTTTACCGGCACGGTTGCATACAGGCACGAAAAACCATACGGAAAAGCTCATTGCCTTTAAGAGAGATTCGGCCGAACACCTGGGCTTTTTTTTCGACAGGGTTCTTTCTGTGGATTCAGTCGTTACTCTCCGGCAGGAACTCGACACTTTTTACCGTGAATGGCCCCCCATGCTCGAAGCAGCCTATCCGAAGGCAGAATACGGCAGAACCCAGCTTCAACTCTATGGATTTAAGGAACCACTCAGCAACTATTGCGGACTCAAAAATGAAAACGGCAGCGAGCATGCAAGGATTCTTGCGCTTTTTACCGCTGCCGGATAGGGAGAGGCGGGCGAATCCTTTCGAGGCAGGCATCCGCCCTCTGGCCTCAGAGAGGTGAGGGCCCGCAGCAAAGTGCTGTTGAACTATCTCTGCTGCGGTGGGCTCTCAGTCCTGTTCCCGAAAGGGGTCGTCCAGGCCGAGAGCCGGGAAATAAGATTGCTTCAGGCAACGGTCATGAAAACCTTGCCGGAAGCATTGCAGACCGGACACTTCTCCGGAGCCGACCCCAGTTCGATATAGCCGCATATCGGGCAGAGGTAGAATTCACTCACGTCCATATCGACGCCATTTTTCACCGCCTCCAGGGCCTTGGTGTAAATGTCGGCATGGACCTTCTCGGCGTCCAGGGCATACTTGAACATTATCTTGGCCTTGTGGCCTTCCTCTTCCGCCTGCTCGGCCATGGGAGGATACATATTTGTGTATTCATCGGTTTCACCGGAAATCGCCGCCTGGAGATTGTCAGCGGTGGAGGCAATCAAATCCAGCGACTTGAGATGTCCCTCGGCATGGACTCTCTCCGCCTCCGCCGTGGTTTTAAAAAGCTTGGCAATATTTGCAAACCCTTCTTTTTCGGCCTTCTTGGCAAAAGCCCTGTACTTTTGATTAGCCTGACTTTCTCCGGCAAACGCATGCTTCAAATTATCTGGTGTAGACGACATTCTGTTCCTCCTTGCTGTGATTCAATGATGGTAGAGTGCTTCGCTCCCGTATAGCTGCGAAGGGATTATACACGAAAAGCCCAGCCATGCAATACAAATTATCATTCTCTCTTGAGAATGTTTCCGATCTTGGTGGCAGTTTCTGTTTTTGTTTCTGTTAGACTCGGTCTCACAGGATTGGCCATCGCTAAAAATCCCTCTCTGCCAACAAATAGATCAATCTCGCCCGTCAGACAGAGAAACCTATGAATGGTATGTTTGAGAAAAAATACCGGCAGCAACCGCTGCAAGTGGCCGCTACAGGCTTGCCGGAGAACGTAAACCATGCCGTCGGGGAGAGGGTTCATCCTGCACGGCCGGGAGGAATCTCCCGCTATTCGCAGCAGGTATATGGGTTGATCGTTGTCACTGGACACGGAGCGGTTTTCACCACCTGGTCGGCGACACTGCCGAACATTATCCTCTCCAGCCCCTTATATCCATGTGTACCCATGACTATGAGACCGCCTTCCAGCTCAGCGGCATATTCCACTATTTTTTCGGCCACGTCCCCCACCAGCACCTTGGTAGCAGGAGTCACACCTGCCTGTTCAAAGGCTCCGGCATGGTCCCTGCAAAAAATATCCATTTGTTCCTCTGCACCCACATAGAGATCGTTTTCAATCGTGGAAACACTCATCTGCGGCACAAAAAAGCCGGAGTAGTCCTCAAAGTTCTGGACAATAAAGATGACATGGAGATCGGCCTTGAAGGTTCCGGCAATATAGGCAGCAGATTCCACCACGAGCGCAGCGTTATCGGAGAAATCAATAGGCGTAATAACCGTTTGTATCGCTTGCATTTTTTTCATATTGGCCTCTATATATAATGAGGAGCATGTGTGCCCGGGAATTCGGTGAAGTTCAAAAACCATTCACCAAGGCTCATTGGCTTTGATGCACAGTATGATTGCTGCACCGCATTATGATGCTCAACAGACAGCAGTTCGCCCCCTCTCGGGGAGAAGATTATCCGCATATCGACACCGGCTGCGACCGAGACGAACGCAGCAGTCACCTACCGGAATCTCTCATTTTTCTTTATTGTCTCACAGATATTTGCCGATTGCAAGTTCCCCCTGTTGGCAGTTGGCAGCAGTGCCGGAAATCAAGGCGGTGTATTCAGCGCTGGTTTTTTGCGAACGTAGAGTGTTTTTACGACCCTGGCCACCACTTCACCGGCGGTATCGACAATCGATACCTCAAAGTCGGGGAGAATCCTTTTCTCGGTGCATAAACGCTTGCGGATGTTTTCGAGAACGGCGTCGGTTATGTACATGTCGGCATAGACGGTTGTTTTGCCGGGCCGCACGAATTCTATGCTGGCCGACTTGTCCCAGACGATATAGTCTTCTCCCAGAAGCCGCATGAGCATCAGCATCAGATGCGGATCAACCATGGAATAGAGGCTGCCGCCGAAATGGGTATTGACGGCATTGCGATTATACCAGCGCAGTTTCATCGAAACCCGCACCCCCTTCCAATCCTTGCGGATATACTCCACATGTATGCCGGTAAACAGATAGGGGGGATAGGTGTTGAGAATACAGCGGAGAAGAGCCGGTGAGACATTCATCATAAGCATAATCCCTCTCTGTTGTTCACTGTCCGTCGCTGTTCCCGCTCGTTGCTCGAATGCAAAAATAGCAGAGTGCCATCGACTGGGCTACAGGCGTTGAATGATGTAGAGAAAAGTAGGCAGCCGGCTCTGCATTTTTAATCGGTTGAAGGCAAAAACCAGTTCGCGTGAAGGAGCACCAAATCTCAGTGGCGAGAGATAGATCGCTCCCTTCGGTTTTTTTGCCTTTATCGAATCCCTGATCATGATCAGCAGATTCTCGTGGTGGAGCGGACTCAGCGAGGGGTCCATGAGAAAGTTGGCGCTTAGTTCAATATTCATATAGCCACCATTGACCTCCTGCATCCTGGCAAAGGCCTCGGCCACCCGTGCAGCCGACACCGGTTTTCCAAGCTGGTCAAGCGTCTGCTGATCAAATGATTCGAGGCCAAGATTGATGTACACCTGCAGTGGCAACCTGCTCAACTCCTCAAACAGCCGCTCCTCCGCCATGAGAAAAGAATCGACGCTACCGAAGAAAAAGACGTTGGCACCCCGCATGTAGGATTCGGCAAGGCCCAGCTTTTCGCAGGCGGTTGTGATGCTGAAGAGCAGAAGATCGGTACTGCAGCAGAGGGCGTCGTGTTCTCCTAAAAAAATGGAGTTGTAGTTTCTGAGATTGGCGCCAAAGTGTTCTGCCAGCTCCCCTAGCTGCCTGACAATATCGTTTCGTCCCATTTCTCTGAAAGAATGGGTATTTTTCACCCTGCAGAACCGGCATTTATAGAGGCAGCCGCTGGCGATAGTCAGCGGCAGAACATCGTAGTCGACATGCCTGGTATCCGGCGGCAGGACCGTGACCCGGCCACCGCCAATGGCAAACAGACGTCGTGCCCTTGCCGCCAGAACTGCCGGGCTGTAGGCTGCAGCGCGGGCCAGGAACTCACGCACCGGGGGCGGTAGGCGGCCATCCTTCTCTTTGTCGAGAGAATTAGAAAGCTCCCAAATGTCCTGATGCCAAGTATTGATTATCCGGCGCACCTGAGTGCCAGCGAAGGGATTGCCGCCAAGAAGCGAATTGGTCGAGTACTGGAGGTTGGGCAGATAGTATTCTCCAATGGCGGCAAATACACCGGAATAACCGCCGGTGGAGTAGTAGACCCAGTCATTGCCGGCGCTGCGCTTGAGCCACTCCTGCGGGTCGGACCAGTTGCCGCCCCGTCCTCTGGCATGGCTGATTTCGCCGTTGAGATTGAAATGGTAGAGGGCATTGTCCCCCATGACCTCGGTATACCGCCCGTAGCGCAGGGGATAGCTGACCTTGGTGTACCTGTCCTCCCCTCTCTTGGCAAGGGTTATCCGCCACTGCTTATACCTGTAGCTGATGCTCATGACATTTCTTCACAATCGTCTGCGGCGGGACAGGGGTGGCTGCTTCGCTCTGGCGCTTCAACCGCCCAGGGCCTGAAGCGCCTTCCGGTAGAGTTCACCGGCCTCGTAGCTACTGCGGACCGAAGGTCCCGAGGCCACGCCGCTGAAACCTTTGCCCAGGGCGATGTTTTCGAGTTCGGCGAACTCCTCCGGCGGAACGAACCGGACAATTCTGTGATGCTTCCGCGAGGGCTGCAGATACTGACCGAGGGTGAGAATATCGCAGCCGACGGCCTGAAGATCATCCATGGCCTGCAGCAGCTCATCTCTTTTCTCGCCGAGTCCCAGCATGATTCCGCTTTTGGTTACCATGGACGGCTGCCGCTTCTTTACCTCCCTGAGCAAATCGAGAGAGCGCCTGTACACCGCCTGGGGCCGGACCTGCGGGTAGAGCCTGGGTACGGTTTCGAGATTATGGTTGAGCACTTCCGGACCGGCATCGATTATATGCCCCAGCGCCGGATAATTTCCCTGCAGATCGGGAATAAGAACCTCGACCATAGTCGATGGCGATTCCTGGCGTACCGCCTCTATGGTGGCGGCGAAATACGAAGCACCGCCGTCGTCAAGGTCATCTCGGGTAACCGAGGTAATAACACAGAACTTCAAGTCCATCTTCAGCACCGCCTGGGCAACCCGGCGAGGTTCCTGCGGGTCCGGGGGCCTGTCGGGACCGTGAGCAACCGCACAGAAAGTACAGTTGCGGCTGCAGCGCTCGCCTAGAATCATAAAGGTGGCTGTTCCCTTGGAATAGCACTCGAACTGATTGGGGCACTGGGCTTCCTGGCAAACGGTGTTCAGACAGCTGTCTCGCAGCAGTCTGCGCATCCGCTCATACGCCGGTCCGGACGGCAGCTTTTTCTTCAACCACGCCGGTTTGGCAACCCTTACAGGCTGGTCTCTTTCTGGAGAACCCATCTTGTTACCCGAAATATTGAATAAGAGTATCACACAGCAACGGTTTCACATCCGTCGTAGCCAGTTGCCGGTCCAGTTCACGCGCAAGCGAGGTGATTCCCACACCAGAGAGGCCGCACGGCTGAATCCAGCTGAAATGCTCCGAGGCCATATTAACGTTGAGGGCGAGCCCGTGAAAGCTGACGCTGCGGCGCACCCGTATGCCAATGCTGCCAAGCTTGCTGTCGCCCACCCACACTCCCCTGTTGCGAGGGTCCCGCCAGGCGCAAACACCTATCGTGGCGGCAGTATCAATCATTATCTGTTCGAGAATGTCGATATATTCCGCCACGCTCATCCCGCGCCGGCGCAGATGCAGTATCGGATAAACCACAATCTGCCCCGGGCCGTGGTAGGTGACGTCACCGCCGCGTTCGGTGTCTACTATTGCCACACCGGCCTCTTCGATCTCGGGCCTGCTCATGAGAAGGCTTCTCTCACCACCATTTTTGCCAAGAGTGAATACCGGTCGATGTTCGGTGACTATGATAGCTTCCTCACCGCTGCCGTCAATGAGGTTTTCCACATACTGCAATTGTACTGCATGGGCCTCGACATAGTCGCTTATACCGAGATCAATAAGTTCGGTGTTCATCTCAGCCGCGCAGACAGGGGTTGCGCGCCGCCCGTGTCTCGTCTAGACGCCTGATCTTGAACCGGGTCGGCGACGACCGGAGTTTTTCCGGATCATTGCCTGCTTCGGCGACAATGGCCTTAACCACCTCCACGAAGCGATCGAGGTCTTCGAGGCATTCGCTCTCCGTCGGTTCGATCATGATAGCCCCGGGGACCACCAGCGGAAAATAAATGGTGGGCGGATGATAGCCGCAGTCCATGAGCCGCTTGGCAATGTCGAGCGTGGTCACCTTCTGGTTCTGCTGGTGTTTGTCGGAGAATACCGCTTCGTGCATACAGGGGCGGTTATAAGCGAGATGAAGATGCCCCTTGAGACGCTCCTTGATATAACAGGCATTGAGCACCGCATACTGGCTGGCCTTTTTGAGATTGGCCGCTCCCATGGAGAGAATATAGCTATAAGCTCGCACGAGAACACCGAAGTTGCCAAAAAAGCCGTGTATCCGGCCGATGGATCCTTCTACCTCCTCGCGGAGGACATAGGAACTGCCGTCGAAGTCAATGCGCGGTACCGGTAGGAATTTTTCCAGCGATTCGACAACGCAGACGGGACCGGCGCCAGGCCCGCCGCCGCCATGTGGGGTGGAAAAGGTCTTGTGCAGATTGAGATGCAGCACGTCGACACCGCATTTTTTGAGATCGACAACTCCCATGATGGCATTCATGTTGGCGCCGTCACAGTAAACCAGCCCATCATTTTCATGGATGATGTCAGCGATCTCGCGGATGTTTTCTTCAAAGAGACCGAGGGTGTTGGGGTTGGTTATCATAATCCCAGCAGTTTCCTCATCCATCAGGGCGCGGATCTCTTGTGCCTCAAGGATACCGCGCCTGCCGGAGGCCACTTTTACCGGTTTGTAACCGCAGAGGGCGGCACTGGCAGGATTGGTACCATGGGCGGTGTCGGGAATGAGAATTTTGGTCTTGGTTCTTCCCCTGCTGGTATGGTACGCCGAAAAAATAAGCATCCCGGCAAGCTCACCGTGTGCTCCAGCCGCAGGCTGCAGTGAAACGGCATCCATGCCGGTAATGGCTGCCAGGTGCTTCTGCAGAAGATACATGAGCTTCAGGGTTCCCTGGCAGTGCTCCAGCGGCAGCAGGGGATGAACCGTGGCCATGGCCGGAGCGGCCGCCTGTTTCTCATTGACTTTGGGGTTGTATTTCATGGTGCATGATCCCAACGGGTACATACCTGTATCAACGCCAAAGTTCCATGTCGACAAACGAGTATAGTGCCTGACCACGTCGATCTCGCTGAGATCGGGGAAATCGGGCTCGGCTCCCACCAGTTCGTCGGCGAGCGCTGCCGGTGGCACATCGCTTTCGGGAATACTCATTCCGCACCGGCCCTTCTTGCCTTTTTCCCACAGCAAGGGCTCTTCTAGAATCAAACCACTGGTTCCCGGGGCATCCTTCATGATCGCACCTCCTCTGCTACACGGTCGATTACTTCCTTCGACGTCGTCTCGGTAACACACAACAGGAACTTTCCAGACAGCTCCGGGTAATAGCGTCCCAGATCAAGACCGGCAACGATCTTTTTCTCCAGAAGATTCCGGTATGTGATGTTGAAGTCGCCTGGAAACTCGAAAACGAATTCGTTGAAGGTTGGCGCTGCAAACAGCAGACGTGCTCCGGCATCGATGAGCGCATTTTTCATGTACTCGGCCTTGTCATAATTGAGTCTGGCCAGCCGACGCATGCCGCTGCCGCCAAGAGCGGCCATGTACATGGCCGCTGTTATGGTGTTGATCCCCTGGTTGGAACAAATATTGGATGTCGCCTTCTCCCGTCGAATATGCTGTTCCCGGGTGGAAAGGGTGAGTACGAAACCGCGCTTGCCGTCGAGGTCGACCGTTTCCCCCACCAGTCGTCCCGGCATGCTGCGCACGAACTCTTGCCGGCACCCAAACATGCCTAGTCCCGGTCCCCCGAAGGAACGGCTGATTCCCAGGCTCTGACCTTCCCCACAGACGATATCGGCACCCTGGCTTCCGGGATTTTTGAGCAGCCCGAAACTCAAAGGCTCGGTAAAGCAGGCCACGAACAGGCCATCACCGGCATGAATCGCCGTCGCCGCCCTCTCAAGCTCCTCGATTACGCCGAAAAAATTGGGGGACTGGAGAGCGATTGCGGCATATTCCCCCTGATCAATGGCCGTCAGGTCGGTCCTGCCGTCCTCGCCGTAAGGCAGCACCACAACTTCAAACTCCGTGGGCCGAAAGTAGGCGTCGACCACGGCGCGGTAATGCGGATGAACCGCCGCCGACACCGCCACTCGTCTCTTCTTCTTTCGCAGACGCAGCGCCATGAGCAGCGCCTCGGCCAGGGCCGAGGCGCCATCGTACATGGAGGCATTGGCTATATCTGTTCCCAGCAGCCTGGCCGTCAGCGTCTGATATTCAAAAACCCCTTGCAGGGTACCCTGCGCCATCTCAGGCTGGTAGGGGGTATAGGCGGTAAGAAACTCCGAGCGGCCGGCAAGAGCCGGAATAATTGAAGGTATATTATGATGATAGCAACCGGCCCCTAGAAGAACAGCATATTCGGGGCCAATCTCGGTCATGGCCCCCAGGCCGTGCATATGGGCCTCAAGCTCCCATTCAGAGTGACTCTTCGGTAGGTTCATTTCTCCCTCATAGCGGCAATCCCCTGAAACCGTAGGGAAAAGCTCGGAAAAATCCGCTACACCGATTCGGGCCATCATCGTTTTGATCTCTTCTTCGGTATGTGGCAGGTAACGCATAACAGGCCTCGTCGCTAGATGTGCACGTTGCTGTTGTTACTCCCCTTCGAGTATCTTCAGGTAGGAGTCATGGTCCATCAGTTTGTCCATATCCTCAAGCTCATCGGCTTTTATCTTGATAATCCAGTTTCCATACGGGTCACGGTTGAGCAGTTCCGGCGAATCCTCGAGCTCTTCATTGACGGCGACGACCTCGCCGCTCAAGGGAATATAGAGTTCTGACACGGCTTTGACGGACTCGAGGGTACCAAACTCCTCTCCGGCACTGAAGCTGTCCCCTTCCTCCGGCATCTCGACAAAGACAATATCGCCGAGCTGATCCTGGGCATAGTCGCTTATACCGATAACCACTAAATCTCCTTCGAGTTTCGCCCATTCATGTTCCTTTGTGTAGCCAAGATCATCGGGCAGTATCAATTCATCCAACTCTTTCATCCTTTTCCTCCTCTGGCATCTGTGAACATTGTTTCCATTGAACACCTGGCCGTTCTGTCAGGCCTGATATCACTGCGAATTTCAACACGAATTTTTCTGTTGCCCTCATTCAAAAAGACCGTCTCACCGTAATCGATTTCTTCGCTCACCTTGATAAAACCACAGCACAACCCTCTGGCCTTGAAGTCAGCAGGTCTGCCGTCTTCTCGACTGGTGGCGATGGAGACGATGCCGCCGTCCACTCGATCAATGGCCATATCCGTGGTACAGCTCAAAATGTGCCCAAGAACGTTGCCCTGGACATCTACAACATCAGCGGCCACCCCGGGGGTTATCTTGCGCGGATCATAGCCGGCAAAGGCATAGGTATAGTCGCAGTCAGTCACTTTCGCCAGGGCTTCGGCACCGACGAAACTCTTACTGTATGTGCCGTTTTCTATGGAAGGCAAGGCGAATTGCCAGGGATTGCGGAGAAACGGCCAGCCGCCTATATCCTTATGGGAAAGCGGCAGCATCGCTCCGGTACGCAACGAGTCGCGCGCCGCCAGACCGCATGGTATGATACGCTCCCCTCCTTCCTCGAGAATGGTATACCAGATCTTTTCAAGATGTTGTGGCGTGACAAAGATCTCAAATCCGAACTCCCCTGTATAGCCGGTGCGGGATAAGAGAACAGGAATACCACCGCAACGGACCTCGTCACTGGCGGAAGAAGAGGCGAACCACCCCTTAAAGGAGAAGTATGGCATGTTGGCAAAAACCCGTTCCGGATCGGCTATCAGTCCCTTGAGAATCCGGGCCGCCGCCGGTCCCTGGATATCAATCTTCCCCAAGCGGTCGGTCATGTCGGTTATGGTCAGCGCCGCGGAAATATCGAAATCGGCCAGGTGCTGAGCGATAACACCGCCCATTGCCGCATTGACGACCACCAGATAACAGTCATCACCTCTTTGGTAGACGATGGCGTCATCGATGAGATTTCCCTTTTCATTGAGGAATACCCCATAGACGCATCTCCCTTCAACCAGCGGTCTGCCACCGGCGAAACAGCATCGCAGATCCTTGGTGAGAGCGCGCTGCAAAAGCTGCCGGGCGCCGACCCCTTCAACAAGAACGGAACTCATATGGGATGTATCAAAAAGTCCGCAACTCTCAATTACGCCGTCATGCTCCTTCTTGACACCCTGGGGATACCACAGGGGCATGGAGTAGGAGGCAAACTCGGACATATTGGCGCCGGCCTCGATGTGCCAGTCGTGGAGCGGAGTGTGTTTCATGGTGTTACCAACCCTTTCTTGTCATTGTAGTGCCAGCCGAATACCAGGATTTGTGCGGAAACGGTCCATAATCTGCGCATGATTTAAATAACAAGCGGTACCTTGAGATTGAAGCTTTTATAGACGACAAATGTCTCCACTGAACGAACCTTATCGATCGTGGCTACCTCATTGGTATAGAAATCGAGCATGCCGAACTGCTTTTTCAGCATGACGGTGAGCATAAGGTCGAACCTTCCCGTTACCACGCAGACGGAAATCACTCCCCGCAGCGTGCTGAACTCTTCGGCCTTTTTCACCAGATCCATATCCTTAAGATTGACCCCGACCATAACGATGTATTTATCAGGCAGGACATCAGGATTGATGAGACCGGCGATCTCGAGGACACCCTCATCCTGCAGTTTCTTGACCCGGCTGCGAACCGTGCCTTCGGAACAATCGAGCTCCTCGGCTATCTTTTTATAGGCCATTCTGCCGTCACGCAGTCTTCGAAGAATAGCCAGATTGACATCATCGAGCTTCATATATCACCAAAACGATTTTATTGTATTTAGCAAAATGCTACGCCACATTTACGTATTTGTCAATATCAACCACCGATTCTATCGCTTTCGTCATTTTATTGGAAAAATCGCTGCTCCTCTGCTATTCGCCCTGCCCCACGTCTACCATATTCTCGGAAACCGAAGACCACGAGCCTGTCGTAAAGAAGATGACGGCCCCCTCCGTTTACCCACGCTTCTCTGAGACCAACAGTGTCTTCTGAGGTTTTGCCTGAGTCTGGCTCCAGGTAAATAGAAAACCGTTATCACAGTATCGAGTATATCACAGCTGCTGCAACCATGGCAAAGGAAGTCGGATGGAGCTGCAGGAACGTCTTAACAACCGGACACCGCCATCCCCTGATGAATGCCACGTCGCTGCATTTCTCTTCGCAGCTCACTGCTGAGTTGTGTTGCCAGCATATTCCAGCGGGGAGCCACCAGCAGGTAAGGATGGGTGGTTGCCCATAAACGGTGAAGCACGACCTCAGCCGGTATATGCGGCAGGATTTTCAGCAACAGGGAGCGGTATTCATCAGAGGTGAAAGGCCGCCAGCTGCCGCACCGGTAGAATTCCTCGAGCTGGGTCTTGCGAACAACCTGCAGATGATGCAGCTTGAGGCTGTCAACACCGAGGGCGCATACCGTTGTCACGGTTTCGAGCATATCATCTTCTGACTCGCCGGGGATACCAAAGAGCAGGTGCGCCCCCACCTCAAAACAGTCGAAGCAGCGAAGACGCTTGCAGGCATCGATGAAGTCGGCAAAAAGATGATTGCGGTTGAGGAATGTGAGACTTCTATCATGGACGGATTGCAGGCCCAGCTCGATGAGACACTCTTTCTTCGAGAACTCCACAAGCGATGCTATCTGCTCCAACAGATAGGTATCAAGATAATCGGGACGGGTGGATATAATGAGGCCGACACAGCCGCTGTCTTCCAGGGCTGTCGCCAGAAGCGGCAGGAGTTTGTCGCTGCCGGCTGCAGTCGGAGTTTCCTGCTGGAAATAGGCAAAGAAATGACCGAATCTGTTTTTAAGCAGATGGTGCTTGCCTGCGGCAATCTGAGCGGCGATGTCGCCTGTCGAGTGCAGGTAATGCGGACGGAAGCTTGAAGCGTCGCAGAAAATACAGCCGCCCCGATTCCTATTGGGGCATCGCAGGCCGACATCAAGGGGTATTTTACCGACAGTAAAGCCAAACTTCAGGCGATAATGAAGGCTGAAGGTCCGCAAAGGTTCAGTGCACATATCTCAAGATAAACGCTTGCCGGCGGTAATGGTGGCGGCTGACCTGAGTGCCTCAGTGCAGCAATGAATCGATCAACGATTTGTACTTTTTCTCGATTATATGTCTTTTCTTCTTCAAGGTATTGGTCAGTTCCTCACCAAGAGTAAACTCGCGGTCGAGAAAGGCGATGCCCTGCAGTTTCTCATAGGGTTTGAAACCCATTTTCGGCAGAAGACGGCGATTGAGTTCTCTTTTGACATGATCAAGGACCGTGGTATCGGCGATAAGTTCCTTCTCTTCCTTCCCTGATCCCTTGAGCCGGCGGCTGACGAACTCTCTAAGCTCCTCCATGTTGGGAACAATAAGCGCTCCCAGCCCCTTTTTGTCCTGTCCGACGAGAACGGCATCCTGAATAAAGGGAAACACCGTGATGGCGTTTTCGATCCGCGATGGGTCAATATTTTCTCCGCTGGCAAGGACGATGATTTCCTTGGCCCTGCCGGTGAGGACCAGCTCACCGGCAACAGTCAGTTTGCCGAGATCACCTGTTTTAAAAAAACCGTCCGCTGTGAAGGATTTAAGGTTTTCTTCGTCATTGTTGTAATAGCCGGCGGTTACCTGCGGTCCACGTACTTCAATGAGCCCCTCTTCGCCCGGACCAAGCGCCTCCCCCGACTCCGAGACGATCCGCAGCTCCGTTTCCGGCACAGCAGGCCCCAAGGTGCCGTAAACCCGGCAGTTTAAGCCCCTGCCGGCTATGGCTGGAGAGCATTCCGTCATACCGTAGGCGTTGACAATGCGGATACCGACGGCATCTATCCACTCTTCGAGGTAGCTTGCAAGCGTACCACCGCCGCTGATGGCCAGACGCAACCGCCCTCCAAAACGCTGTCGCACCACCGCCAGCTTTTTGCTGGCCAGGAGATAGAAGGGGAAAAGCACTGCCATTTTCACGAGAGAGGCAGCCTTGTCAGCATATCGGACCAGCAGATTTCTCCGATGATACTGCGGGAGGTGTCCGTTAAAGCGACGGCGGTTCATCTTATAGCGGCTGGAAATGAACACGAAGGCGTTGAACAGCGTCTGGGGTATGCGGCCCTTCCTGCGGATCACCAGTTCAACCTTGGTATAGAGGGCCTCCCAAACCCGCGGCACCGTCGCCACCAGGGTTGGCTGGTACGTTTCCAGGTCCTGGGCAAAACTCTTTACCGAGGAATAGACAATACAGGAGCCGGCGCACAAGGAAGAATATTCGGCAGTGCGTTCAAAGATATGCCAGCTGGGGAGGATGGACAGCCAGCGATCCTCTGGAACAAGTCCTATAATATCTGGTATATGTCTAACGTTATGCATAACATTGGCATGGGAGAGACACACACCCTTGGGCATGCCGGTGGTTCCTGAAGTATATATAAGGGTCAGCAGAGTTTCGGGAGCGATGGCCTCTGCCCGCCGGCGAAAGACAGTGATGTCATTTTCGCCTATGCTGCGGTCCGCAAGTAGACTGCCATAGGAGTAGGTAGTGCTGAACAGCCGGTGTTTTTCCGGACTGGTCATGACGAAAATCGCTTTGAGCTGCCTGCAGCCATCAAGATAATCCCTGTGCCGCTCCAGCAGGGTGTCCGACTCGACCACCAGAAAACTGGCACCGGAATCTTCGATGATGAAGCTCAATTCCTGGGTGGGCGTATCCGAGCCCCTGGGGACGCTTGCGGCACCAAGCGACATGATGGCCAGGTCGGTGACGATCCAGCCATAGCGGTTATCCGAGAGGAACATTACCTTGGCCCCCGGCTTCAGTCCGCGTTTTTCAAAAGCCCGGGAAAGTCGAAGGACATCTTCGAAGAGCTTAGTATAGGTAACGACTATTTCTTCGTTGGCAATACGATATCTAAAGGCGGTAGTGTCGCCATAAATATCACAGCTGTGCAGCAGCATTTCAAAGAGAGTTTCCGGCTGTCGCTGCCGACACTTTCTGGCATCGGGGTCTTGTGGTTCCTGCTGAGTCATTTTCTCCCCCAATGTACGGCGATGGTGCCCATCATGAATTTCTGGTAGCCGACAGCATTGAATCCGGCCCTGCCAAAGGCCGCCGCCAGCTCTTCGGCTGAATAAAACCCCATGGTTGATCCGCTCAGATAGGCATAGGCCGCCTTGTCTTTGGCAATGCATCTTCCAAGCAGCGGAATACCCAAGCGCAAATAGAGGCGGATAAAGGGATAGAGCAGATTTCTCTCAGGTGGAGTCGTATCGAGACAGACCACCCTTCCGCCGCGCTTCAACACCCTGTTGACCTCCCGCAGCACGCCATCGACATTTTCGACATTGCGGAGGAGATATCCGAAGGTCACCGATTCGAAACAGCCGTCTGCGTAGGGCAGACGATTGGCATCAACTGCCTGCCAGCCAATGTCCGTTTCCGAGAATCTCCTACCAGCCTGCCTGAGCATATTCAGCGAGAAATCACCACCAATGACCCGGCAGTGCGGATGCACTCTACGGCTAAGAGCGGCGATATCGCCTGTACCGGTGGCCAGATCAAGAGTCACCCCATCCCCCGGTTCACCGGCCCTTTCAACCACGAAGCGCCGCCACTTCTGATCCTGGCCCATGGTCATGAGCCGATTCATAAGGTCGTATCGGCCGGCAATGGCATCAAACATGCGGCGAACGCCGACTCCCTTGTCATTCATTCTGTCGCTCCTTCCAGAGCCTGTGAAGCACTATACCCTCGTCCTGCGCCCGCTGGCCGCCATTTCCAGCCGCTCTGCGGGCAGTGCGCATCAGCATGGCGCAAACCCGGGGGTGCGTGGGAAAGGAATGACTTCGCGGATATTGGCCATGCCGGTGGCATACTGCACCAGCCTCTCAAAACCAAGTCCAAAACCCGAATGAGGCACACTGCCGTATTTACGCAAATCCAGGTACCACCCGTGTTCATCGATATCAACGCCTGCGTCCAGCATGCGCGATCGCAAGGTATCGTAACGCTCCTCTCTCTGGCTGCCGCCGATGATCTCACCGATTCCCGGAACCAGTATGTCCATGGCGGCAACGGTTTTACCGTCGTCGTTGACCCGCATATAGAAGGGTTTTATCTCCTCGGGGTAGTCGGTGACGATAAGCGGCTTCCCATACACCTGCTCGGTGAGATACCTCTCGTGCTCGGCCTGCAGATCGACTCCCCAGCTCACCGGGAACTCAAATGATTTCTTGGATTTTTGCAATGCTTCAATGGCCTCGCTGTAGGTAAGGTGTCCAAAATCGGTATCCACCACCGACTGCAGTTTGCCCAGCAGCCCCTTTTCGATGAATCTGTCAAAAAGCTGCATGTCTTCGCCACAGCTGCCGAGAATATCCTGCAGCAGATATTTGAGCATATCCTCCGCCAATCGCATATTGCCCTGAAGATCACAGAAGGCCATTTCCGGCTCAATCATCCAGAACTCGGAGAGATGCCTGCTGGTGTGGGAATTTTCCGCACGAAACGTGGGACCGAAGGTATAAACATTGCCAAGAGAGAGGGCATAGACCTCCGCCTGCAACTGTCCGCTGACCGTCAAGCCTGCCTTTTTACCGAAGAAATCTCTCTGCTGGCCGTCACTGTCTCTGTTTTTGGCTCCGGTTGATTCGGCGGCAATGGTAAACATCTCCCCAGCGCCTTCACAGTCGCTGGTGGTGATGATGGGGGTGTGCACCTGAAAAAAGCCTCTTTCACGAAAGAACTCGTGAACACTCCACGACAACCTCGAACGGACCCGGGCCACGGCGCCCAGGGCATTTGTGCGGGGACGGAGGTGACTTATCTCTCGAAGAAATTCGAAGGAATGCCTCTTTTTCTGCAACGGATATTCCTCGGGATCTGCCCAGCCAATGACCTCCAGTTTTGCCGCATGCAACTCCACCTTCTGTCCCTTGGCCGGCGACTCCCTGAGCGTACCACTGACGCTTACGGCACAACCGGCGGTAAGTTTTTTTATCTCCTCGTCGTAATTGCTAAGGCTGTTATCGGCGATTACCTGGAGATTGCCCAGACAGCTGCCGTCATTTACCTCGACGAAGGAAAAGGAACCCGTGTCCCTCCGTGTCCGCACCCAGCCGTGCACCGTAGTCTCGGCATCTATCATTTCTCCTTTCAAAGCTTTCTCTATGCGTACACTCATCGGATTCTCCGCTCATAGTTATATATTGCCACTGACTGACATACCGGCTGGCCAATTCAACGATGGACGCCGGTATCATTTTTCTACATACCATCTACCGCCGGAGATACAAGGGATTTATATGGAAAAATGGTGTGCGAAAGCCCTGCGCCCGCGGCGTAACCTTTAATTGCTTTGGAGAAGATAGTCTTGACGAACGTTGGCCATGGCCCTGAACAGCGAGTCTTTGGCCTTCGGCTCACGCCGGTAGAGTTCGCCAAGCATCTCCCGAACCTTTTGCCGCCGTGTATCCCTCTCCAGTGGACAATGGTTCTTGATGGGTTCGACTGCAAGAGCAGAAGCGACCCCGCGGATCTCTTCTTTTTCGAGGTAGGCCAATGGTCGGATTATATCAACCTCGCCTCCGAAGAGCGTCTGCTTCGGCACCATGGTCGATATATTACCGCTGTAAATCATATTCAGATAGAGGGTCTCGATGAGATCATCGACATGATGGCCGAAGGCTATCTTGTTCACCTGCCACTCCCTGGCAAGATCGAAGAGCTGCGAACGCCGGTTACGGGCACAGAGATAGCAGCTGAGCTCACCCTCCAGCTGTCTGGCGGCAACTGTGGTGTGATCGATGCCCAGCTCCGCCATCAGCTCAGCTATTTTTTCGGAAGAGTCAAAGCTTGGTGAGTCTGGCGAGCGAAAGCCATTATCAATATGAACGCTTCTGATGGTATAGCGGATGGGGGCCTTGCTCTGCCAGAACTTCAGCAGCCAGGCGAGAACGTTGGAATCGACACCGCCGCTCACCGCCACCATCACCCTGTCACCGTCGGCCAGCATGGCATAGTCGTGCATGGCCCTGCCTATTCTTCTATTCAGACCTCCCGGAAGACGGTAGGCGGTGTGGTGTGGTGCAGCCATGAAACTCACAGGAAGCTTACTGGAAGAGCAGTGGTGGGGGAACCGGAAAATTTTGACATCATTGCCTTTTGGCCCTGCTGTTTCACCGGGAGGTCGTCAATTCCTCCTGGGAAAGCCTTTCGCAGTCAGAGCGCCACCAGGCAGCCATGTGGTCCACGACGGGAGTGCTCCACGGGAAAATTCCTCAAGCCAATACGGTTATCGAGTACATTTCGACCTAGCGGAAGTAGGGACACTCCTCAATCTTTTCGCTGACCCCCTGGGCTACCAGCTCTTCCACGGTTATCCATTTAAACCCCCTTCTCTGGGCTTTACCGAAAGAAAACAGGTTACTCATCAGGGATGCCTGGGTCTCGTTGAAGCTGGAAATCCAAAGGGTTTTCCCGGAGTGGGCCTCGACCAGCTGCAGCTCGAAGGCCGCCGATGCGGGAAGATCGACAGCCCAAGTGCCTCCCTGGCGCTGGCGAAAGGTGGTCAAGGTCGACATGAGGACGGCACCGCACCGAGCCTGCTTACCGATCTCTTTGATTACGCCGAGCTTACCGCCGGTAACCTCTCGTATCTGCTCTTTTAGCTCCGACACCTCTATGAGCTCGGTGACCTCCATGTTTTCCAGTTCCGTCTGCAGCTGCCCATAGAGATAGTCAGCCCCCGCCCGTAAGTCACCATTGCCAGCAGCTGTTTCTCTGTATATGCCTTCACGCCCGGATTCGATGGAACCTTTGACTCCGGTATCGTCGTTGTATGGGGCAATGGTAGGCAGCAGGGCAACACAAAGGAGAGGCTCGACCTCGACCTCCGCCGAACGATCGACCGTTTTGCCGCTGCAGGATACAAGAAAAGCGAGAATCAGGAGTGCAGCTCCTGTGTTACGCATGATGCCGGGAAAAATCACTTTGAACCTCATTGAGTTTTGGGATTATAGAGACCGCGAGAGCATGAATCACTACAGAGAGCCCTTGGACGAGAGTGGTTTTTCAAATCCATCCAAGAGACGGACGGCCTGGCTCACGGCCCTGGCCAGTCCCTTGAAGACGGCCTCGAGAATATGATGACTGTTTTCACCATGAAGCAGATCGATATGAAGCGTCATGCCGCTATGCAACGAAAATGCCCGCATGAATTCCTTACCCAGCTGGGTATCGAACGTACCGACCTTCTGGTCGGGAATGGTGGCTTCGTAGTGTAGAAACGGCCTGTTGGAGAGATCGACGACCACCCTCACCAGGGTTTCATCCATGGGCATATAGCAGCTGCCGTACCGAGCTATACCCCTTTTGTCGCCCAGAGCCTTGGCCAGCGCCATTCCCAGACAGATGCCGATGTCTTCAACACTGTGATGGTCATCCACCTGTGTGTCGCCCTGTGAGGTGATGGAAAGATCAAAAAAACCGTGCACGCTAAACAGGGTGAGCATGTGATCGAGAAAGCCAACACCGGTGCTGACCTCATGCCTGCCGCTGCCGTCCAGAAGAATCTGCAGGTCGATTTCTGTTTCACCGGTTTTGCGCCGGACTTCTCCCTTTCTCTCAGTACCCATGTTCAACCCGTTGCTGATCTGATGGTATGCAGCGGCTGCCATACCTGTTTTTTTTCGTGTGTAATCAAAGTATCACAGAATATCAAAGGAAAACCAGCTCTATATATAGTACCATTTCATCGACAGAGCAATTGCCTTTAACACTTTTTTATTTTATTTTTTTATTTGACATCAACGCCTAAAGTTTGTAAATAATACTCTGTTTTGACATTGCACAAATGAGCGGGAATAACTCAGTGGTAGAGTGTAACCTTGCCAAGGTTGAAGTCGCGAGTTCGAATCTCGTTTCCCGCTCCAGAACACGACAATAAAAGGTTCGGCGATGCTCGAGCCTTTTTTTATTAAATGCATGACTTTGAGGCACACAATGAAAACATATCTTACTCCCGTTAACGAGATCGAGAAAAGCTGGTATGTTGTCAACGCGGAAGACAAGGTTCTCGGTCGCCTGGCGGCGGAAATAGCTCATCGCCTGCGCGGCAAACATAAGCCAAGCTACTCTACCTTTATGGACAACGGAGATTTTATCGTGGTTACCAATGCCGATAAAATCAGACTCACCGGCAATAAGTGGGAAGATAAAATCTATTATCACCACACCGGCTACATCGGCGGCATCAAGTCCAAAAATGCCAGCGAAATGATGGAGTCTCACCCCACCGATCTGCTCATGAAGGCCGTCAAAGGCATGCTGCCCAAGAACAAACTCGGCAGAGCGCAATTGAAAAAACTCAAAATATACACCGGCAATGAGCACCCTCATGCAGCTCAGCAACCGGTTGAACTGGACATTTAATATTCCCGGAGAAAAACAACCATGGCCCAGGATCGCTATTACGCAACCGGTAAGAGAAAAACCGCCATCGCCAGAGTATGGCTCACGCCAGGCAGCGGCAAAGTCATCGTCAACAAGATGAACGCCGATGAATATTTCGGCGGCAATTTCAAGACCCACAGAATAGATAAGCCGTTTAAGATTACCGAAACTGCAGAGCAGTTTGACATATTGGCTACCTGCACCGGCGGCGGAAAATCAGCTCAGGTGGAGGCCCTTAGTCACGGCATATCCAGGGCTCTGCTGGAAGTCAACGGTGAAAACAGAATCCCGCTGAAGAAATCAGGCCTGCTTACACGCGATCCGCGATGCAAAGAACGTAAAAAGTACGGCCAGAAGGGCGCCCGAGCAAAATTCCAGTTTTCAAAACGATAATATTTCGGACTTGCCTGCACAGCTTTCCGCAGACTCCATGCATGGGAAGCTGAATGTGCAGTCGCTTATGAACGGCCAGGGAATAGCAGACTTCTGCTATTCCCTTTTTTTGTTTTTATACGCTGGTCGACCCAGCCGGTATCACCGCCAAAGATTCAAACATCGACCGAGCATCGACACCACCTTCACTATGCAAGAGGAATGAAATCATGACACGCATCGGCATAATCGGCGCTTCAGGCTATACAGGCGGTGAACTCAGCAGACTTCTGAGCAGTCACCCCCAGGTCGAAATTACCGTGGTTACCTCACGTCAACACGAGGGAAAAACGATGGCTGAGGTCTTTCCCCATCTGCGCCAATGCAGCGATCTCATCTGTGAGGCCCCGGACATTGACGCACTCTGTGCCAAAGCCGATCTTTTTTTTACCGCCGTACCCCATAAAACGGCTATGGCTATAGTCCCCACGCTTCTGGCCAGAGACAGAAAGGTCATCGACCTCTCCGCCGATTTCCGCCTCAAAGACGTCTCCATCTATGAGCGATGGTATCAGCAGCACACCGCTCCCGAGTATATAGATCGGGCAGTCTATGGACTTCCGGAAATCTACAGAAAGGCCATCACCGATGCTTCTCTTGTTGCCAACCCCGGCTGCTACCCCACCTCCATACTGCTGCCGCTGGCACCGCTTCTGGAAGATAAGCTCATTGAGACCAAAGGCATAATAGCCGACAGCAAGTCAGGAGTATCGGGCGCCGGACGCGCGGCATCCGTCGCTACCCTGTACTGTGAAGTCGCCGACGGCTTTCGCCCCTACAAGGTCGGAGATCACCGCCATACCCCGGAAATTGACCAGGAGCTGTCACTGCTTGCAGGCACGAAGCTCTCCGCGACGTTCACACCGCACCTCCTGCCCATCTCCCGAGGGATTCTCAGCACACTTTACGCCACCCTCAAGGAAGGGGTGACGGCCGAGGCGATAGCACAGAGCTATCGTCACAGATACGCCGGGGAGAGATTCGTTCGCCTCGTCGATGATCCGGCCCTGCCGGCCACCCAATACGTCAGAGGTTCAAACTACTGCGACATCGGCTTCAGGATCGACCCCCGAGCCAGGCGGCTGATTATCATGTCGGCCATAGATAATGTCGTTAAAGGCGCCGCCGGCCAAGCCATCCAGAACATGAATATCATGTGCGGATTTCCCGAAGATTCCGGCCTCGAGGGAGCGCCGCTGTTTCCTTGAGTGCAGTGGTGACTATTGTGCGAGATGAGAATTATTCGACTGCTCATAGCCTATGACGGCACCGACTTTCATGGCTGGCAGGTACAGCCAAATGCTCCGACTATACAGGGAGAAATAGAAAAAAGACTGGCGCTCATGCACACCCGTGCGGTGACGCTGCACGGTGCCGGCAGAACGGATGCCGGAGTGCATGCCGCCGGCATGGTCGCCCATTTCCACACAGAAAAGCCAATTCAGCCGCAGTCCTTCGCTAACGGTCTCAACTCAATGCTCCCGGCAAGCATACGTATTCTTGAAGCGACCGAGGAAGAAGAGAGCTTTCACTCACGTTTTTCGGCTACCGGCAAGACCTATATATATTCCATACACAACGGTGCCGTAATGATGCCGTGCGACAGGCTCTACCGGGTGCACATCCGGGCAGAACTCGATTTCAGCGCAATGAATGAGTGTCTGAACATCATAACCGGCATTCACGATTTCGCCTCTTTTGAAACTTCAGGTTCACGCGATCCCTCACACCCGAAAGGAAGAGGCTCAATTCGCACAATAAGCGACGCTGCTCTTTCACATGAAAGCACCGGTTTTTTTCATTTTTCCATCAGCGGCGATGGGTTCCTGCGCCATATGGTCCGCAATATCGTCGGCACCGTCCTCGAGGTCGGCCTCGGCCGGAGAACCATCGCCTGCTTCCGCCAGGCCGTCCTGTCCCGCAAGAGAAGTGAGGCTGGCCCGACGGCACCGGCGCACGGACTTATGCTCAAAAAGATATACTACTGACCGTCAGGCCGCCTAACCTAAAAAGAAAGCTCACGCCGTTTCCCGGCGAGGGTCATGCAGATTGCAGCACAACACACCAAGGGAGCGGTTATACTGACGATCTCCACCGAAACTCCCTTCGGGAACAGACATGTGGCAGCACACATTGCACACAGTTGTGCCAGAGAGAAGCGGCCTGGATCATCAGACCGCCTTCTTCTTGCTCGACTGCCGGGCCAGAAGTGATTGAAGTTTCCAGGGGGAGGAAAGACAGATTCTCTCATCGTCACAGGTCGACATGACATCACAAAAATCTAAAAACTCCTGCATCGCTTCAGTCATGATTTTGTCTTTGCGGTGTATGACCCAGAGTTGCCTGGACATGTCGATGCCCTTGATATTCAGGCTCTTCAGCCAGCCGTTCTCGACCTCCCGGCAGACAGTAAGCGTTGACAGACAGGCCAAACCAACCCCTGACTCTACCGCTCTTTTCACGGCCTCGGGGTGCCCCATCTCCATGACGATATGTATATCATCCATATATTCTTTCATACGCTCGCGAAACACCGCCGCCGTCCCCGAACCCTGCTCCCGCATTACCCACTTGGTATTGTGTATATCTTTCTTAACATCGAATATCTTATTGTGGGAAATGGGATCAGAGGGACCAGCAAGAACCACCAGTTCATCCTCGAACCAGGGAGTGGAGACGATTTCATCGTTGTTCACCGTTCCCTCGATAAACCCAAAGTCCATGGCCCCGTCGGCGACCATCCGTTCGGCGTATTGGGTATTATACACCAGCATATTGATATGCACCTTGGGATGTATGCGCTTGAAAGCGCCGATAAGATAAGGCATGATATAGTTGCCAAGGGAAAGGCTGGCAATAATCTCAATATGCCCGGAAAGCTTATCGTTTCTCTCGGACATGATGGTTTCCACATTGGCAACCTGGGCAGTAATGTCCTTGGCCAGCGGCAACAAATATCTACCCCTGGCATTGAGCAGCAGACTCCTGCCGTGACGATCGAAAAGCGAACCGCCAAGCTGGTTTTCCAGTTCGGCCAGCGCCATGCTTACCGCCGACTGGGTGACAAACAGTTTCTTGCTTGCCTTGGTGACCTGAGCGGTCTCGGCGACCGCAATGAATATTTCGAGTTGTCTTAGTGTGATAGACATATTCCACCGCTAATTCAATTTTTTTTATTAAAGATATCTTACAAATTTACTGGCGATCTTCCATCGTATCATCTATAAGAATGTATTCACACAACATAATAGAGAGAAGTAGAGTCCGCCGCCACATTATCTCCCATATCAGAGATAATTGCAATATATATAAATTATATTGATACAAGGCGCCCTTTTTCTCTGCCGACTATGACGCCGGTAACTCCGGGCGAAGCCAAAAGAGACAATGAAGAACAGTCTCGTCCCAAAGGCTCGTGACTACCGCTCCATTTCCGGGGGCAAAACAGTACATGGATTTCTCTCTACCAGCAACCTCTTTTATAACAATACCACGGTAGACGCAGGTAGAGGCATCATCAATTCAGTTTATCATTGACACGAGCAGATCTCATTTACTAAGCTCATCACTGATTTTGTCAGTCACAGTGCACAGCGTGTTGCTGGTACATTGAAAAAGCCTATGTGAATCTAAAAATTGTCTTGCCGGTACAAGTATCTATAAGGTTCCCGCAAGGCAGTATAAAACCCACCTTAATAGGACAGGTATGGAAGCCCAGTTTACCGAACTCCTCTACCGGGACAGTATTCTCTGGATATCAGCCTTTACCCTGGGCGGACTTGCCTTTGCCCTAGGTCCGGTTGCCATCGTCTACCTGTTGATGCCACTAAAAACCAGACAGATTCTTAAAAAACGAGACCAGTACATAGAGTGCGGCATGGACCCCATCGGCGACAGCTGGATTCGCTACGGTGTGGTCTTCTACCTCTATGCCCTCATTTTTCTGGCTTTCGATGTCGACGTCCTTTTTCTCTTTCCCGTTGCCGTAGCCTATAATGGAGAGAGTTTCGCCGGCTCATACCGTGATTTTATAGAGATTGTTTTATTTGTAGGCATTTTATCGCTTGCCGTCATTTACGCCTGGGTCAAGGGAGTTTTCAAGTGGGAAAGAAGAACATACCATCGATAACTGAGGAAGTGCCGTCATCGATTGTTCAGTTTGCGTCGCTGGACAAACTGCTCAACGTCGGCCGTGTCAACTCACTCTGGCCACTGACCTTCGGCATCGCCTGCTGCGCCATCGAGATGATGGCCACTGGCTGCGCCAGGTTCGACATGTCGCGCTTCGGCGCCGAGGTTTTTCGGCCTTCGCCGCGTCAAAGCGACGTCATGATCGTTGCCGGCACGATTTCCAAGAAAATGGTGCCTGGCATCAAAACCCTCTATGATCAGATGCCCGAACCAAAATGGGTAATCGCCATGGGCAACTGCGCCATATCCGGTGGCCCCTTCGCCTTTGAAGGCCAGTATGCCATTGTCCTCGGAGCCGACACGTTTCTGCCGGTGGACGTCTATATTCCCGGATGCCCACCGCGGCCTGAAGGGCTGCTGCAGGGAATCATAGAGCTTGAACATAAAGTTTCCAAGTGGGAGAGATGGAAGAACACCACATCCAAGGAAGTACCGTCTCTGTAACAGCGGCCACTCTCACGAAATTACCTGTTCCAGGAGCATTGCCAATGATTGTTGAAAAAACCCAAACCGCCCTGGCTGTCCTCTTTCCCGAGTCGACAACCGACGATACCCGGACCGAGGCGATGGAGGAAGCACCTGCAAAGGAAGAGGAAAAAGAGAAGAAGACTGCCGAACCGAGAAAAAACGGTATTGTACTAAAAGATTACGCCGTCCATGGATACCATGTCGACATCCAGCTGGACTCCTCCCAGCTCCTCGAAGCAGTGGCCATTATTGATTCGCTCGATTACTTCATCGAAAGCATTACCGGCGTCGACTGGATCAAGGAGGAGCAGATGGAAGTGGTCTACGATTTCAGCAGATACGATTTCGACCTCTGCCGGGTAGTCATACGCACCAGAATCCCCAGAGCCCAACCGAACCTGCCGTCAATCACATCCATTTACGCTGGCGCCAACTGGCATGAGCGCGAAACCCACGATTTCTTCGGCATCAAATTTGAAGGTCACCCCCACCTGGTGCCGCTGCTTTTACCTGAAGATGCAGATTTTCATCCCCTCTTAAAGGACTTCAAAGCATGAGCGAACCGATAAGAATCCAGGCGGACGAAACCTTCGTCCTCAACGTCGGGCCCCAGCACCCTGCAACCCACGGCGTACTCCGCGTTAAAATGGAGATGGACGGCGAGTATATAGTCACTGCGGAAACGGTAATCGGCTATATTCATCGCATGCACGAGAAGATGGCAGAGCTGAAAACCTATCCGCAATACTACATGAATCTCAGCCGTATGGACTATCTCGGGGCTCTTGGCTATTGCCACGGCCATGTTCTCCTTGTTGAAAAGGCCTCCGGCATCGAGGTGCCCGAACGGGCTGAATATATCAGGGCCATAACCGTAGAGCTCAACCGCATAGCCTCGCATCTTTTCTGGTTCGGGGCCTTTGTCATGGATCTCGGTGGCTTCAGCCCACTGATGTACGCCCTCCAGGACCGCGAATATATCCTCGACATTCTTGAACGCATCACCGGTTCGCGCCTGACCTACAGCTATTACCGCTTCGGCGGGCTCTACAACGATGTCGACGAACAGTTCGTCGAATCGACCCGCAAATTCATACCGCGTATGCGCAAATCTCTGAAAAAATATCACCGACTGGTTACCGGCAACATCATCTTCAGAAAACGCCTTGAAGGCAATGCCCTGCTCTCACGTGAGACCTGCCGCAAATATGGGGCCACCAGCGCCGTCGCCAGAGGCTCGGGCATCAACTATGATGTCCGCAAGAACGAGCCCTATTCGGTCTATCCCGAATTCGATTTCGACATCCCGGTCTACAGCGAAGGCGATTCCATGGCCCGCTACAAGGTGCGCATGGAAGAGATGGAACAATCCCTGCGCATCATTGAACAGGGCCTGGACAAGCTACCCGAAGGTCCGATCATGCCCAAAAAGCCGCCCAAAATCATCAAACCTCCGGTCGGAGACTACTACCAGGCGGTGGAAACAGCCAGGGGCAACTTCGGTATTCGCCTGATCAGCGACGGTACCAAAAATCCTTACCGGCTCAAACTGCGATCGCCGACATACTCCAACATGCACCTTTTCGATGAATCCTGCAGGGGGCTGTTGATCATGGACGCCCTCGCCTTAATGGGCAGCCTTGATCTCGTCATTCCTGAAATCGACAGGTAAAGAGGAATTCAGATGAAACTCACTCTTCTCAACGCCATCATCGCCGTATCCATTGCTATCGGTTTCGCCGCGTTAAACGCAGCTTATCTGGTCTGGGCGGAACGCCGCGGTGCAGGTCGGATACAGCGCCGTCCGGGACCCAACATCAACGGGCCGCTGGGTCTGCTGCAGCCGCCGATGGACGGCATCAAGCTCATGGCCAAACAGCTCATAATCCCCGGCGGAGCCGACAAGGCACTGTTCGTCGCCGCGCCCGTTCTGGCCATGGCCCCGGCTATTATGAGCTTTGTCACCATTCCCTTCAGCGATACGATCATCGCCCACGACCTCAACATCGGCGTTCTGGTGCTTTTCGCTTTCGCCTCCCTGGGCAGCATTTCCTTGCTTTTTGCCGGCTGGAGTTCGAGAAACAAATATGCTGTCATGTCAGCGATGCGCGCCGTTTCCCAGGCCATCGCCTACGAGATTCCCATGCTGATAACCGTCATCACCGTGGTGCTGATCGTCGGCAGCATGAGTCTCACCGACATAGTGCTGGCCCAAAAGGGCGGAATCTGGAACTGGTACGTATTCCCTTTCAGATCGGGTCTTTTTAATCCGCTAATGATGATGTCTTTTCTGATATTCTTCATCTGCGCTTTGGCCGAAACCAACCGGGCGCCCTTCGACCTCGGCGAGGCGGAGAGCGAACTCGTCGCCGGATTTCACACCGAGTACGGCAGCATGGGGTTCGGCCTCTTCTTCATGGGCGAGTACGCCAACATCGTCATCGGAGCCTGCCTCACAACCATACTCTTTTTGGGCGGATGGGACTGTCCCTTCGGCCTCTATCCAGGAGTCTGGTGGTTCATAATCAAGATATACCTCATTATCGCCACCATCATCTGGATTCGCTGGACCTTTCCGCGCACGACGATCTACGGACTTCTCAATCTTTCCTGGAAGATACTCATCCCTCTTTCCCTGTTCAACCTGCTGCTGACTGCAGGACTACTGAAGGTCTTCTAACCATGGTTTCCTATTTTAGTGAAATATTCAGCGGATTGTGGAGTCTTCTCGTCGGCCTCGGCATTACCTTCAAGGAGTTTTTCAGTCCGGCGGTCACAGTCGAGTATCCCTACGAAACCCTGAAGATGCCGGAGCGATTCCGCGGCCACATTCAGCTCATCGCCGACGAGGAGGGCAATCCCAACTGCATCGTCTGCATGATGTGCCAGCGGGCCTGTCCCTCAGGCTGCATCAGTCTTGCCGGCAAGAAGGAAGAGGGGCAGAAGAAGAAGGTCCTGACCAAATACATTCTTGATTTTACCACCTGCTCCCTGTGCGGCTCCTGCGTCGAGTCCTGCAATTTCAACGCCCTGGAATTCTCCAAGGAGTACAATCTCGCCAGCACCCGTAAAGAAGATTATATCATCGACCTCAAGAAACGATTGGAGGAGAATAACTCATGAGCCTGCCGCTCCCCAATGCCGACCAACTGGTCGGAGCAGTTTTCCTTGTTCTGCTTGCCACCACCATTGCCGGAGGTTTCATCGCCTGCAATGCCGAAAGGCTTGTCCGCGCCGTCGCCGGACTGATTATCTGCTTCGTCGGAGTTGCCGGGCTCTACTATTTTCTCAACTCTCCTTTCATCGCCATGATGCAGATTCTGATCTACGTCGGCGCCGTTGCCGTCACCATCAGCTTTGCCATTATGTTCGCAGCCCCGGAACAGAGCAAGAAACATGGTCCCCCCAACCTGCTTGCCGGCCCCCTGGCGCTGATCAGCGCGGCGCTTGTCTTCGGCGGCTTTATACTGCTCGTTCTAAAAACCGACTGGCAGATTCATCCCAAGGAAAACAGCGGCAGCGTTGAAATCATCGGCCAGAGACTGCTGACCGATTACTCCATGGTCTTTGAACTCATCTCCATTGTACTCTTGATAGCCATTATCGGTGCATTGGTCATAGCCCGGCGCGGGAGGAGCAGCTGATGGAAATATTATCGTTGTACAACTCACTTAACACCTATCTCTTCATAGCGGCGCTGCTCTTCTCCATGGGCATTTACGGCCTGGTTACCCGACGTACGCTCATCGGCATGCTTATCGCCTCGGAGCTTATTCTCGCCGCCGCCTCCATCAACTTCATGGCCTTCAACAGATTCACCGCCCCCGACCCGGCGGTCGGCCAGATCTTCACCCTGTTCATCATGGCCATCGCCGCCGCCGAAGCCGCCATCGGCCTCAGCATTGTCGTTGCCATCTATCGTAATTACAAAACGATCGACGCCGAAGACCTCGTCGAGCTCAAAGGTTAACAAAAGGAACGCATGACATGGCTATGACTACCAGCGGTTCCGACACAATATTGCTCATCGCCCTGCTGATACCGTTGGTCGGTACACTCGGGGTGATGATCAAGGGCAAAGAGGAAAATGTCCGGGAAGCAATCTCCTGCGTCTCCTCTCTCATTCTTTTCTGCATCGTCCTCTCGCTCATCCCAGAGATTCTCGCCGGCAGGACACTGGTCTGCCACCTCTTCACCATTCTTCCCGGCCTGACCATAACGCTCAGGGCCGATGCCATGTCGATGATTTTTGCCATTGTCGCCTCGTCGCTGTGGACCATCGCCGTTTTTTACTCCATGGGGTATATGCGCAGTCTCAAAGAACATGCCCAGACCAGGTTCAACGCCTGCTTTGCCCTGGCCATTTTCGGAGCAATCGGTGTCGCCTTCTCCGACAACCTCTTCACCATGTACCTTTTCTACGAAATTGTTTCCATATGCACCTATCCGCTGGTTGCGCATCATCAGGACCAAGAGGGCTATGCCGGCGGACGGAAATACATCGTTTACCTGACGACCACCGCCAAGGCCTTTCTGCTGCCGGCCATGATTCTCATCTATGTACTCACCGGCACCCTGGATTTCACCGCCGATATACGCTACGGCATTTTCAGTCCCGACCTCGACAAATGGCTGGTCATCATGCTCTATGTCTTCTGCCTGTTCGGGTTCGCCAAAAACGGCATCATGCCCCTGCACCACTGGCTGCCAGGGGCCATGGTCGCACCCACGCCGGTCTCTGCCTTGCTCCATGCAGTGGCCGTGGTCAAGGTCGGCGTTTTCTGCACCACCAGGGTAATGCTTTACATATTCGGCCTCGACACCATGGAGCTTTTGAATCTTGGTATCCCCACGGCCTACTTTGTCGGCTTCACCGTCCTGGCGGCCTCCGTCATCGCCCTGACCAAGGACAATCTCAAATCACGACTGGCCTACTCAACGGTCAGTCAGCTCTCCTATATCATCATGGGCGTAGCCCTGCTCACCGAAGCCGGAATCCAGGGCGGACTGATCCATATAGTCAACCACGGCTTTTCCAAAATCACCCTCTTCTTCTGCGCCGGCGCTATTTATGTCGCCGCCCACAAGAAGTATATTTCCGAGATGGAAGGCCTCGGCAGAACCATGCCTTTTACTTTCGGTGCCTTCGCCGTCGCCTCTCTGTCAATGATCGGCGCTCCGCCGGTGGCCGGCTTTGTCACCAAGTGGAGTCTGCTGGTCGGTTCCATCCAGGCCCACCAGATAGGCATACTGCTCATACTCATTGCCAGCACCATGCTCAACGCCGCCTATTTCGCGCCGGTGACCTATAAGGCGTTTTTCGGCAAACGTCCCGAGGGCGAGAAGGGCCAAGGCATCAAGGAGGCCCCCTTGTCCATGCTTATACCGATACTCATCGCCTGCGCCATATCGGTTCTTCTCGGCATCTTTCCCAATATAATGATGAGTTTTGTAGAGGTGGTGATACCATGATTGTCCAACTGATCGACTCCCTGCGGGCACGACTGCAGGGACTCACCTATTTCTTCTTCGGCGCCATTGCGGCCATCGTCGTCTGGAGCCTTACCGTCGACCTCCACCATGCCCACACCTGGGCGGAAAAGGTCATCCCCGCCTTCTGGGGGATCTTCGCCTTTGCCTCAGCCATGGCAATTATCTTCTTTTCCCGGTGGTTCGGCAAAGGCGGCATCACGACACGGGAGGACTATTATGACAACTAGCTGTTTTCTGCATCCAGCGCTCATATTGATAGTGGGCGCCATCATCCTGCCCCTTGTCAGAGGCCCCTTCAAGAAACCCTACCTGGTGCTGATCCCGCTTTTGACCTTCGCCAATGTTCTCTACCTGAGCACCCAGCCGGGCACCTACGGCATTGTCCCCTTTCTCGATTGGCAACTCGTATTCGGCAGGGTAGACAGCTATTCGATTGTTTTCGCCTTCATTATGGCGCTGATGGCCATTATCGGCACCATCTACGGACTGCACGTGGAGAATGTCTGGCATCACGTTGCCGCCTGGTTCTACGTGGCCGGCAGCCTCGGCGTCATCTATTGCGGCGATTATCTGGTCCTCTTTCTCTTCTGGGAAATGATGGCCTTCGCCTCCACCTTCCTTGTCTGGTTCAACAAGGAAGAAGGTGCACTGGCCGCCGGCTACCGCTATATTCTCGTCCATAGCTTCGGCGGTGTCGTTCTTCTTCTCGGCTTTATTTTGCGTTACCAGGCAACGGGGGATCTCTCCTTTGTCCTCATGGATGAGAATAACACGCAGCTGTATACCTGGCTGATACTGGCGGGTCTGATGCTCAACGCCGCCGTGCCGCCACTGCACTCCTGGCTTCCCGACGCCTACAGCAAAGCCACCGCCGTCGGTGCGGTATTCATGTGCGCCTTCACCACCAAGACAGCCGTCTACACCTTGATCAGGGCTTATGCAGGTTTTGATATTCTCATTGTCCTTGGAGTGGTCATGGCCATCTACGGTATCGTCTATGCCATTATGGAAAACGACATCAGAAGACTTCTCGGCTGGGAGATCGTCAGTCAAGTCGGCTATATGGTTGCAGGAATCGGTATAGGCACCGCCCTGGCCATCAACGGCGCCTGCGCCCATGCCTTCGCCCACATCCTCTACAAGGGGCTGCTGTTCATGGCCGCCGGGGCCGTGATCCACGCCACCGGCAAATCGAAGCTCACCGAACTCGGCGGGCTCTACAAAAAAATGCCTGCGACCCTGCTGTTCATGATAGTGGGCGGCATCTCTGTCTCCGCCTTTCCGTTTTTTTCCGGTTTCGTCACCAAATCGATGATAATCGCCGCCAGTCTGTCAGAACATTTGCTGCTTGCCGCCTTTCTGCTGACCCTGGTATCTGCCGGAACATTTCTCGTCGCCGGACTGCGCCTTCCTTATCTGCTGTTCTTCAGCAACAGACGCGGCACCGAGGAAACCTATGCCCGCGCCGAAGATCCGCCATGGAATATGCAGGCGGCCATGATCATCTCTTCGCTGTTCTGTGTGCTGATCGGCACGTACCTGCCGTTTCTCTACGACATGCTGCCCAATACCGGTGTGCCCTACCATCCCTACAGCAGCTATCACATCAGCGAAACACTGCAGATCCTCGCCTTCACAGCGCTGGCCTTTTATTTCTTCCACCGTAAGATCGGCCCCGAGCCAACCATCAGTCTCGACCTCGACTGGTTTTACCGCCGGGGCGGCCAGGCTTTTCTCTGGCTGGCCAAATATCCCATCCAAATGGCGGATAATGCCTGGGGGGCAGCCTATCGCGTGGTCGGTCTCAACTCACTGATGACGACGGCAAAGTTTTCCGCCTGGTTCGATTGGCATGGCATCGACGGTATTGTCGACGGCACGGCTCGCAGCGTGCGGGCCATCGGCAGACGTCTCTCCGCCGTACTTCAGCGAGGGCAGATTCAGATGACTATTTACTACACGGTTACCTTTGCAGCCGTAATCTTAATCGCCTATGTCTGGTTATAATACTGAAACAGAGGATCATCGGTAATGGATCAATTACTCACCTATCCGGAATTTCCCCACCTGCTGAGCATACTTATATTTTTACCGCTGGCAGGGGTAGTGCCTCTGCTTTTTATCAACAACGACGCTTTCAGCCGAAATTTCGCCCTGGTGGTCACCGCCATCGTCGCCATCATCTCTCTTCGCCTGGTAACCGGTTTCGACACGACAATCCCCCACTTCCAGTTTGTCGAAGATCATACCTGGATCGAATCGCTTAACATCCGTTACACCGTCGGTATGGACGGCATCTCAATTCTTCTTTTTCTGCTGACCACCTTGATCATGCCTTTCTGCGTACTGGCATCCTGGACCTACATAAAAACGCGCGTCAGAACCTTCATGATATGCCTGCTCATCATGGAAACATCCATGCTCGGTGTATTTGTTGCTCTTGATTTCGTCCTTTTCTACATACTCTGGGAAGCGATGCTCATACCCATGTACCTGCTGATAGGTATCTGGGGAGGACCTCGGAAAATTTATGCCTCCGTCAAATTTTTTCTCTACACTCTGGCCGGTTCCGTACTGCTGCTGGTTGCCATTATCTGGCTCTACCGGCACAACGGCTTCAGCTTTCATATCCCCGACATGATGTGGGCCGACTACAGCTTTACTGCCCAGATTCTGCTTTTTGTCGCCTTCTTCCTGGCCTTTGCCATCAAAGTGCCGATGTTTCCCTTCCACACATGGCTCCCCGCAGCCCATGTCGAGGCACCCACCGCAGGCTCAGTGATTCTGGCCAGCGTGCTTTTGAAAATGGGGACCTACGGTTTTCTCCGCTTTGCTCTGCCCATTACGCCGGATGCCGCCATTTATCTGGCGCAGCCGGTTCTCTGGCTCTCCATAGCCGGCATCATTTACGGCGGACTTACCGCCCTTGCCCAGCAGGACATGAAAAAGCTGATAGCCTACTCTTCAGTCGGCCATATGGGATTTGTGACGCTGGGGATTTTCGTCTTTAATCTCCAGGGAGTGGAAGGCGCCATACTGCAGATGATCAACCACGGCGTCACCACCGGCGCACTTTTTCTCTGTGTCGGCATGATATATGAGCGAACCCACAGCCGTGACCTGCTCTCAGCCACAGGGGTCGGTAAATATATGCCCGTTTTCGTCACCTTTCTGGCATTCTTTTCTCTTTCCTCCTTCGGTTTTCCCGGCACCAACAGTTTCGTCGGCGAATTCATGATCCTGGCCGGAACCTTTCAGCTGGACACTGCCCAGGGAAAATTTCCCTACCTGGCCCTGGCCGCCATACCCGGAGCCATACTGGCGGCGGCCTATATGCTGAGAATGCTGCAGAAGGTCGTCTGGGGCGGCACCGACAATCCCGACCAGAGCTGGCAGAAGGACCTGAATATTCGGGAAATCATCACACTTGCTCCTTTTCTTTTTTTCGTATTCTGGATCGGTCTGGATGCCAAAATTTTTATCAATATGATGCACACCAGTGTCGCCGCCCTACTGGACAAACTCCATAGTCATCACCACCAGGCGTTGGCGGCGGCCGATCTGATACTGCGTTAACATCACAACCTCAAACTACCTCATCGAGGGTATTATGATGCCATTTTTACCTGAATTATCTTTGTTGGGCGCCGGTCTTGTCATTTTCTTTACCTGCATCGGCGGCAAGGACGGCAACACGGTTAAAAACATCGCCATAACTCTTGGTGCGCTCATCCTCGTTAGCTCACTCCTGGCCTTTAACCAGCGACAGGAACTTTTTTTCAACACCTACCGGGTCGATCTCTTTTCCCAGACATTCAAGGTGCTCATCGCCGCGGCCATGTTCGCCGTTCTCCTTTTAGGCAAACGACTCGACGGCCTGCAGCAGAAAATTCACGCCGAATATTATCTCTGCCTGTTTATGAGCGTCCTCGGTCTGATGATGCTCGTCTCAAGCGTCGAGCTGCTGGCCATCTTCATCTCCCTGGAACTCTCCTCTTTTGCTGTCTACATCATGGTACCGATGAGAGACGACAGCGGCCGCTATCGCTTTCAGATGGAAGCAGGAGCTAAATATCTGCTTTTTGGCGTCATGGCCACAGGATTCATGCTCTTTGGCATGAGTTACTTCTATGGCCTTACCGGCTCCACCAGAGTAGATGTGCTCATTGCCCAGTTACCGGGCATGTTCAACCATCCCACGGCCGTCGTCGCTACGGTGCTGGTACTGTGCGGATTCTTTTACAAACTTGCTGTATTCCCCTTTCACTTCTGGGTGCCAGACGTCTACGAAGGGGCGGCCAACGAAACGACAGCCTTTATCGCCACTGTCCCTAAACTCGCCGCCGTGGCGCTACTTTTGAGATTTGTCAGCATGGTCGGCGACAACGGCGAAGCACTTGTGAACATTCTCATTCTCTGTTCCGTTTTCTCCATGTTCTATGGCAACCTGGCGGCCCTCGTACAGAAGGATTTCAAACGTATGCTAGGTTTTTCCGGCATAGCTCATGCCGGCTTTGTCCTTATGGGCCTGCTTGTCTTCCACGTAACCGGTTATGCCCATGCACTCTACTATATTTGCGGGTATGTGGTCATGAATCTCGCCTGTTTCATGGTTATATGCAGTGTCGGTACCAACGGTGGCAATGTCTTAATCGACGATCTGACCGGGTTATACAAACGAGCCCCTCTCCTTGCCCTGACCCTGCTCATCGGCCTGTTCGCCCTGGCGGGAATTCCTCCCTTCGTCGGCTTCATGGGCAAATTCTTTCTGTTAGTCGATGCCTTACGAAAGGACTATCTCCTCCTGGTTATCCTGGCGGCCATCAATACCGCCATTGCCATCTACTACTATCTCTCCGTTGTCCGCGTAGCATTCTGCAGCGCAGAAGACGAACAGCTGCCAATTGTTACGCCCGTGCATATGAAATTGCTTTCCGTGGTTCTCATGGCGATCATCCTTGTCATGGGCATTTTTCCGTCGCAGTTTGTCCGTTATGCCGAAAACACCATCCAATCACTCATGTAGCACCGTGGACCCTTGTTGCAAAACGACGGGGGTCCATCAATTCGCCACCTCCTCTATTTTTCCATTTACACCAGACTGAATGCATACGCTTTAAAACGTTTCGGCAAAAATTCGCACCACCTTCCATTAACAAAATCTCATAAGGTATTATATTGTTTTAAATTTTAACACTCAAGACACTCAATACACACACGATACCGACATGAACAGCTGGCTTCTCTTCATCCTTGCCGTAATACTCCTGAGTTTCCTTCTTGAGACGGCAGTGGCAATACTTAATCTCAGGGCCCTCTCTCCTGATATCCCTTCCGAATTTACAGGAATCTACGACCAGCAGCGCTACGAAAAATCTCAGCGTTACACTCAAGAAAACACACGGTTTTCGCTTCTCCAGAACAGTTTCACCACCGGAGTAACCGTAATTTTTCTGCTGATCGGGGGCTTTAATGGTGTCGATCTCTTCGCCCGCTCCTTCAACCTCGCACCCATACCAACCGGACTCATTTTCACCGGCGTTCTCCTTGTACTGATGCTCCTGTTGGGACTGCCTTTTACCCTCTATTCGACCTTCGTCCTCGAAGAAAAATACGGTTTTAACCGCACTTCCGCAAAAACCTTCTTCCTCGATCTTCTTAAAGCTGCACTCCTTACTGTATGCCTCGGCGGGCCTCTTCTGGCCCTGGTGCTCTGGTTTTTTCAGGCGGCAGGCGATCTCGCCTGGTTCTATTGCTGGATAGGAGTCTTTGCCATTACCCTTCTCCTCCAGTTCCTTGCTCCAGTGATCATCATGCCCCTTTTCAACAAATTCACGCCACTTGAGGAGGGAGAGCTGAAAGATGCTATTCTCGCATACACCAAAAAGGAGAGCTTTCGCATCAAAGGCGTCTACGTCATGGACGGTTCAAAAAGATCGAGTAAGCTGAACGCTTTTTTCACAGGTTTTGGCAAATTTAAGAAAATCGTCTTTTTCGACACACTCCTTGAGAAACTCGGAAACAGGCAGACACTCGGTGTTCTCGCCCATGAAATGGGACACTACAAGTATAAACATTTACTGAAAATGCTCTTCGCCTCTTTTTTGCAGACGGGTATACTTTTTTTTCTTCTCTCTCGCATCATCAATAATGAAAACCTCTTCGAGGCTTTCTCGATGACACACCTCTCGATCTATGCCAGCCTGGTCTTCTTTGGTTTTCTTTATACTCCGGTGAGCCTGCTGCTCTCCATTCTCTTCAACCACTTTTCGAGAAAACACGAATACCAGGCTGACAGGTATGCAGCCACGACCACAAAATCACCAGAGGATCTTATCGACGGCTTGAAGATTCTCAGCCGGGAGAATCTCTCCAATCTGACACCGCATCCTCTCAATGTCTTCCTGCACTACAGCCATCCGCCTGTATTGCTGAGAATAAAGGCCCTGCGCAATATCCGGATGTGAGCGTGGGAAACTTAAATTACCATCCGACTTGACACTCCACTTTTTTCAAGGTTCACTGAAAAGAAGAGATGTGATCCGATAATGTCGATAAATATGCATATTTTTATCCCAGATAACCCCATGACCCAATAGGAGGGAGTACATGAAACGTGATGATCTGCAAAAACCGCTGGTGCAATCGGCACTTGTTCTGCTCGCCGTCTTTCTTCTCATCGGTTTTGTAGCCGGCTCCAGTGCAGACAGCATATCCGGCGGCATTACCTCCATGTTCAAAGGAATTTTTCTGACCATACTCTTCGTTGTTGCTCTTATCCTCGCTGTGGTCATCTCCATCGCCTTGCTTGTCGGCATTTACCTGGCAGCAATTGCGCTGTATTCCCCTCAAGCTGCAGGAGACAGCTACCACAAACTTCTGGCCTATCTCAAAGAGTATGGCTCTTCATGGTCGGAGTCTCTTCAGAAACGAATGGCGCGGAGCAAGTCGAAAAATTCTTCTTCAACACCCCACACAACCGTGTCCTCGCCCACCGTCCATGTCTCCGAAAAAACCAAAACCAGTTACCCGACAGAGGACACCGATCGACGGTTGTCCGAGGAAATAAGCAAAATCGACACATCACTTACGCATCTCAAAGAGCAGAACAAGAACATCTCTGCCGCGGTTTCTGAACTTGAAACGACCATCAGTGAGATGCCGGTCGAGGAGGTATCAACCACCACTTTGAAACTTAGCGTCAGACAGGAAGAACTTGCAGCCAGTCTCGCCGAGTGTCAGTCGAGACTGGACGAGATGAGCAGCACCCTGCAACAGAATGAAACGGCCATGGGCCAGCAGAAAAAGCAGCTGCAGGAAGCACTGGAGAAAATTGAGGCCTTAACCTCCGAAATAGACGCTTTGCGCCCCGAGATACAGTCGGCCGAAAAACCTTCACAACAGCCGGAAGAGGAACCACGCATTTTTGCCTATATAGAAAGACAACAGTCTCGCAAGCAATTCACCGATCTTGTCGATGAGGCCCTTGCCGAAGATATGACCTATGCAGAAATAGATGACTTCCTCAGCCAGTCACTGCCCCCGGAAATTGACACCGTCCTCAAGGAACACCCCACCTTGACCAAGGATTTCATCCGCGATCGCAAAAACTCCTAGAAGCTGTAGGCCACCGGCAGGCACATCAGTGCCTGCCGGCTATTTTTGCCATATCAGATATGCTGCAAGGCCAATAAGGACCGCAGCAAATAATTTCTTGAAGCTGTCCAATGAAACGTTCTGGACCAGCCTGGCTCCTATCTGGGCGCCGACGACTCCGCCTACACCGAGAAGCAGACCCGCTTTGTAGTCGACATTGGCGAATTTATTGTGGACGACAAGTGCGGATATCGATATCACCAGAATTGCCATAAACGAAGTGCCGACCGCTTTCTGGGCGCTGTAGCCAAGAAACAGCAGAATGGGAATCATCAGAAAACCACCGCCAAGGCCGGTAAACGATGCACCGATACCAACGACTATTCCTGCACACAGTAACAGAGCTTGGAGACCCATATTTCTTATCCTCTGGAGCATTAAATATTGATAAAAATGACTAGTGTCGACCCAAGGATACCTGACACTCGTAACGGAAGCGAGAACATTCAATGTAAAACACAATGCCAGCAGCATTTCATCTTTTGTCTACCCCTTATTCTCAGCAACTCGGTCTGAGACAGGGATACTCGTTTCCCGAACGCCATGACCCCATCCCCGGGGACTCGTCTGCAGCCGTCCAGGCTGCAGACGCCCGTGAAAAGAGCCCCTGCCATCTTATTATTGGCTAGGCTGAGTTTCAGGGGTAATCAGGTTTCATTTTTCGAACACGACAAGTTTGATCAGACTCTCGCCCATATAGATAGGGAATCACCCCTTCTCCTTCCGAAAACACCGGAAAAAGCATTTTTCCCGGCAAAAATGTCGTTGACAGTGTTGGGCGGATACTGTAGGTTGCCCCGGTCTTTGCACTGCGGTTCACCGCATCGGGCGCTGGGCGCAGACAAAGATGAAAGGCAGCAAAAAACACATTGACAGATTCTCAAATTTCAATTAGTTTATCTGTCTCTCGCGGCATCGGCCGCGGT
>JGI12210J13797_10519348_pt1 | contig 62293 bp, 52 predicted proteins | sample ElkSlonscriptome_3_FD_13797 | JGI IMG/M metagenome (IMG submission 13797) | reverse complement strand
CGCTTCGCTCAGTTCGAACCTGGGGTTCGACTCGAGCCTCTCCCCCAGCCAGACAAGAGAAAGGCCCGCCGCCGGCGAGCCTTTCTCTTGTCTGGCTGGGGGAGAGGGATTCGAGCTCTCGAACCCCGGTTCCTGTAAATACTGGAAGCTTCAGCGTTAACAGCAGAAGTTGTGGGATCGATTGTGGGACAAAAGGTGGGATAGCGCAAGCCTACGGAGCAGGCCTTTTGAATTCTTCAGTGGATCGCCCTTGCAGGGCGCGGGGTGGGTGGATAGCAAACACCCCCTGAAAACCCATCCTTACGGCATTCCTTCGCCCCTCCGATGCTCTTTAGGGAAAGCGGGTCCATCTACTCGCTCCCCTTACACCTTAAATATGAGTCAGTGGAGTACTGAATGAACAATCTATTAGAAGAGGTCAGTCCCGACCTTGATACCCCCCGAATACGTCGCTATGTCGCATTCGACCTGCCTACCTTCGACGCTCTTCAGGAAGCCAAGAGACGCCTATCTAGGCTCCACCGCCTGGAGTTGAGCAATGCTGCCGTCCTCCGCGTGATGCTCCTGAGTCACCCCTGGACTGCCGCGCAGGGAACAGAACTATGATGGCGGGCGATGAGTGCAGCTTGATCGCCTTACTTGAGCCAGATGAGCTGATTAGTCGCTGGGAGTCTCTCGATGTCGAGCAGGTAGCGCTGGCAGAGATCAGCGAGAACGAGCCGTACCAGCCGCGGGACAACGAGGACATCACTAAGGCAGCCGAGAGACATCGTCGGATAGCCGACCGCAGGGATCTAATCGAGGAGATGGTTACGCATCTTCGCCGGTCGAAGGGTCAGCAGCTCACTCCCGTCTGGTTAATCCCGTCGGGGAACTCTTACTTCATAGTGGATGGACACCACAGACGAGCCGCCTACGCCCAGGCGGGCAGGACTCACATCCAAGCAAAGGTCTACCGGGGACCAGATGCCGAAGCGATAGCCCATCAAGCTGCTCTGGTTGTCAACCAAACGCGCAAGGTCCCACTGCACGCTGAAGAGGCAGCCGAGCAGGCATGGCGCGTGATCGGAGAGATGACACGCTGGGGTGACCTGTCTTGGGAGCAGACGACAGCGAAACAAGCTGGGATGTCCCACGAGAAGCTCGCGAAGAATCTCGGGGGTAGGCCCGGCAGCTCGACTATCGGCACGATGCTTCAGAAAGCCGTGATGGTTCGAGAGAAGTTCGGCAGGTGGACTAATGAAGACAGTTGGCCTAAGTGGCGGGACGCCAAACGACCGACGTTCTTCAAAAGGCCTAGCGAGCGAACCCCTGAGCAGGAATGGGCTATCAAAAGACAACGGAGAATCCGCATGGAAAACCAAGCAGCAGAAACGGTTGAGCAAGTAGCAAGATACGACGATGAGCTATTCGAGGAATTCATCAGGAAAGTGCGGCGCGGCTGGCGTGCCCTCAATAAGGAAGCCGATGATTTTGAGGAGCGGACAGATAGGCATCGCGAAGACATCCGCTGTAACTCCTAGCCAATTCGTTAGCGGCTCACCCCTGCGGGGTGCTGACGGGGATTGAATCCTCATCTTGTTGGATTGCATACCTTCGCTGCGATTTGCTTACGCAAATCACGAGAGGACGGGGAATCGCTACGGATCGACAGCCCCCCAGGCGGCATCCTCGGGTCCCCGCATGACTGCGGGTATCTAAAGGCCTTCTCCTGATCCTGTCGGTCGACGCCTCCCCTCTGCCCAAGTTGGGCATCACAAGGACCTCTCGACGATCCGTTAAATCTCCTGCGGGGTCCCACGGGGGAGCCCCTGAGGGCTCGTTCTGCCCAACTTGGGCAAGCCGGTGGATGCCCTCCGGAGTCCTTTTGCCCACCCTTAGGGGCCGCGAATCAGCGGGAATCCCCATAGGTACTGGACTTTTTCCCACCCAAGCAATTCCAGCAGCCAACAAGAATCAACGACTTACGGCTCATCAAGGCTCGATTCCGGTGCAAAAATTCGGCAGGCTATCTAATATTGAGCGAGTCTAGGGGGTTCCCCCGTGCCCCATTGAAGCCCCCTCCGGCACCTTAGCTTGGCAACGCGAACGCATCTATGAGATTATCGAAGCATCGATGCTTTAGTCTCAGGTTGTAGTTATCCAAGGGGGAGAAGACGTGGTTGTTGTCCAGGTCCTATTAACGGCGCTGTTTGGATTTGTTCTTCTGAGCCTGCTGGTTACGACCCCACCTAGGCTCTATGCTCATTTCGTAAGATACCGCCCGGATGCTCTCTGGTGGAAAATCACAACATTCCAAGTGATCTACTACCCTGTCGTCTGTTTAATCCTTATAGCTTTGATTCGGTGGGCCTGGAGTTGGTAGCGATTCAGCGGTACTAGAAGAACGGGTCATCCAATTCATCTGGCCAGTCTCCTTTTTTGTAGGCCTTTTGTGGTAACTTATTGGACCTCCGTTCAACAGGATGCCACACCATGCAATCAGGCAAGCGATACGTCGCCTACTACCGAGTCTCAACCAAGCGCCAGGGCCACAGCGGTCTAGGACTTGAAGCCCAGAGGGCAGCCGTTGCCGCGTTCCTACAGCGTGATGGGTGGCCCCCGGTCAAGGAGTTCACCGAGGTAGAGAGCGGGAAGAACGACGACAGGCCAGAGCTGCAGCGGGCCTTCGAGGCTTGCCGAGTCTACCAAGCCGTATTGGTGGTGGCGAAGCTCGACCGACTGGCCCGAGACGCGGCATTCCTCCTGAGCCTTGAGAAAGCCGGGGTCGAGTTCCGATGCTGCGATATGCCCGACCTCAACAGGTTTTCACTGACAGTGCTAGCCGGGGCCGCCGAATATGAGGCGCACCAAATATCGGAGCGCACTAAGGCAGCTCTCGCAGCCGCTAAGGCACGCGGAGTGAAGCTCGGGACCACCGGGCCAGCCAACCTGAAGAATCAGGCAGAGGGCCGTAGGAGAGGCCGTGAGGCACAGGCCACCAAGGCGCAGCGGTTCGCTGAATCAATGGCACCCTTCATCATGCCAAGAGCTGAGGCGGGGATGACGCTGAGGCAGATCGCCAAGGCGCTGGAGGAAGAACGAATTCCGACCAGCCGGGGAGGCTCAAGATGGGACCCCAAGACGGTCCTCAAAATTATCAAACGGCTGGAGCCTTGAGTGTTCATGGGCGTGCCTTCGAGGCACCCCATATTTTTTGTGCTTTATTGCTCTAAAACAATTCATTAACGTGATGCTAATCACATATTGGCTATCCTGAGCGTGCAGTTGGGGCGGACTATTGGGCAGCGCTCAAGCCTTCCGCCCTCTCTTTTTCAATCCAGCTCAGAGGAACGTAGAAATGAAGTACGAGATGTATAGAGACACACGAGGAGAATGGCGTTGGAGACTGAAGGCAGCAAATGGCCAGATCATTGCAACTTCTGGGGAAGGCTACTCCAGCAAGACCAGCTGTGAACACGGCATCAATCTCGTAAAGGGTTCTGCGACCGCTCCCGTCGTTGAAGTCTGATTGCCTTTGTAAGTGCCCCCTCAAGAGCTTCGGTGAGGGGGTGCTTGTCTACTTCCCCATTGCGACAACACTTATTTTTCTCGCCCATTCAGGCATTTGTCGCCAAGTGAGCAACGCACTTTGCGAACCCCGTCACAATTTACTTGGTTCCAGAGGGCATCCAGTGCTAGACTTCTCCCTGCGATCAAGGCTAAGCCGTTGATTGCATGGGGACTGAGCGTCCCGACTTTTCTAACCCTGTCGCAGTCCGGTGCACTTTACCGGCGGTGCAGATGGGCTGCATCGGCAGGGCCACGATGCTCGTGGCGAGTTAGAGGAGTGAGGATCATGTCTAACATGATGGATGAAGTTTATCCTTACCAGGTTCATCTGGTATCCGTCCGAGCTCATGTAAGACGAAGCCCCCACCAAGGGGGGCTCGTCCTCGTGAGAGCGCACTTTCGGTCATACCCTTCAAGGTAAGCCGTTAAGTGACTGACTGTAGCAGCAGTCAGTGACACGGGTCGCTCGGTCTCCACCTTTTGCGGAGACGCTCCCAGCCATACAGAAATCGGCTGATTGGAATTCGAAGATTAGTCTTCGATCGTCTCCGGTACCGAAGTGTAGCAGTTTGCTACCGCGACGAAAAGCGCAGCTCGCTGGACTGCAAAATCATCAGCTCGGGCAACCCCGGGGCATCCTAGCGCCCCAGAACTCGACAGCCCAAGGCCCCATCGCCAGCAACCCCACGCCACCCATTTGGCTCATCCAGGGCAGACGATGGAACCACAGCCAGCGGCGCGGAGAGATTGCTGGGAGGGACGCAATGTCCGGGTGATGACGGAACAGTGAGACGGTGATGCCGCCAATTCGATAGACGTTCAGATTCATGATGGGTTTCCTTTGTGGGTCAGGGTTTGTCGTGAGAGCCCCTGAGCTGCTCTCTAAGCTGCTTGGGAGGAACTATGCGGTCTTCCGGGTAGCGGAGCTTATCTAGGGCCGCCTTGAGGTCCTGAAGGGGGAGTGAGCCGTGACTGTAGACAGAGGCATTGACTCCCTCAGAGGCGTGGCCCGAGAGAGCCTCCCTCTGTTCTTGAGGGACGCCAGCCTCCTGCAATCTGGTGATAAATGTGTGCCTGAAGGCATGCAGGTCCATCTTCTCCCGGTAGACGTCTATCCGCTGGCGGTACCGAGTGAACCACTTCCCCACACTCTCTCCCAGGTCGCCATTGGACGTCGACCGCTCAAGCTCGGGGAAGACCTGACTTTGTAGGTTGCTCCCCGCTGGTCGGGCAAAATCCAAGAAGCCCAACTCTATGATTCGATCATGGATGGGTACCTTTCGAACTGAATGGACGTTCTTCAGGCTTCGATGGCCGGCCTCATGAATGTCCAACACCCAGAGCCCATCCTCCTGCCTCACGTCCTCACGCCAGAGCTGCGCCAACTCCTCTCTTCTGGCGCCTTGATACATCGCCAACAGGGGCAGCCAATACCGAGCGTTCTCGATGACTTGCTCACCGGGCTCGTAGCGGTAGCCCTCTGACCGACACCCAGACCAATTAGGGGAGGCCAAGAGACGCTCCAGAAGCTCTGAATCCCAAGGGAGCCGAGGACTACCCTTGGACTTGCTGACCAGTCTCGACGTGCGGTCAACAGGATTGACGACCGCCACAAGCTCGCCCCTATCAGCCAGGTAGTTAAACAGGACGCGAACCGCCGACAAGTACTTGCTTTGGGTTTTGGGAGAGAGGAGCTCGACGTCGGGATGGCCTTCCGCATACTTGATCCCGTCACTGATAGGTATACCCTCCGGCATCCGTGGATCGCGGCGCAGCTTTTTTGGGACTTTCTTTAATAGCTGTAGCCAATCCGCCATCGTCCTAGGCGTCACATCATTGACGGGCAGGTCCCCCATCATTTCCACGAAACGGGTATAGATTGTCCGGTTGGCCCTTAGGGAATCCTTCCCCCACGCCCCATCACTTGCCTTCTCGGTCAGGATGCGGTCGGCAGCCTCAGAGAACAGCAATCCGCCTGTTGCTTGAAGCGAGCCCCCAGAATCTGGCACGGGACACTCCCGTGAATCCACAGCGGGCGTTAGCGGCTCCCCATGCTGTATCCGCCCCAAGGATCTCTCCAGGACTTCAGCGTTGACGCGGAGTAGCCCTAGGCCCAACTCCCTTAGACCGTCCTCCGGGATGCCGTGCTGGGCAGCCAAGGCAGCGACACGGGACTTCACAGAGGAAGCATCCCGAGCCCTCAGGGCATCCCGAGCATCCCCAAGGAGGTCCTCCAGAATCGCTAGGTCTGCCTCTTGGTGGGTAAGCTGGTCCCTCCCGCCCTCCGGGCCGGTAGAAGGCTCTGTGTAGACGGGGCGGTGAGGTGAAGCGTTGATGTACTGCTGCCGGTCGGCCTCCAGGGCCTCCCTCAGTTCCTGCGCGAGAATTGCCTTGATGTCAGCCACTGGCCGGGTCCCCTGAAAGAATCGGTAGAACGCAACATCAAGGATTCTAGCGAGGTGACCGGCTTGGCGTCGAGAGACATCCCCCAGGGCCAACAGGACCTCCCCCGAATAAGGCCGAGGGAGCCGCCGACGGTAGTACCACCGCCCCACTCTGAGCATCGTGTGGGACAAATTGTGGGATGAAGACATAAAAAAGCCCAGAGGCCGAGACCGCTGGGCTTTCTATCGGTAGGCTAATCAATCACCTACCGTATTTACTGGCTGGGGGAGAGGGATTCGAACCCCCGCTGACGGAGTCAGAGTCCGTAGTCCTACCACTAGACGATCCCCCAAAACTGGATCGTTTAACTGTCTCGCCAACGAAGGTCATTGAATTGGCGAGCGGATTGTCGTCGCTGGCAAGGCTTCAATTCGTGGAGACAGCGCAGTGTACTTGTAGTACATGAGCATTCTGGAGCGAATTGAAACGCGGCCAGCGGCGACAAGACGCCGCCAAATCAGCGCTTGGAGTACTGGGTCGCCTTGCGTGCCTTGTGCAAGCCAATCTTCTTGCGTTCGACTTCTCGCGCGTCACGCGTCACAAATCCGGCGCGTCGGAGTGAACTTCTGAGCTCCTGGTCGTACTCCATCAAGGCGCGGGCCAATCCCAGGCGAATCGCGCCGGCCTGACCCGTGGTGCCGCCGCCCTTGACCGTGACGTTGACGTCGAACTTGTCAGCCAGCTCGACCAGGTCGAGCGGTTGCCGCACGATCATCTGGGCGGTCTTGCGTCCAAAAAATTCATCCAGGGGCTTGCGGTTGACGGTGATTGCACCGTTTCCACGCCGCAGAAATACCCGAGCGCTTGAGGTTTTGCGACGTCCGGTTCCGTAAAACTGTTCAGTGGCCATGATCTACTATTCCTAGGTTCAGATGTCCAGCGCCTGCGGCTGCTGGGCGGCATGCGGATGGTCGCTGCCTGCATAAATCTTGAGTTTGCGAAGCATTTCACGTCCAAGCGGCCCTTTGGGCATCATGCCTTTGACGGCCAGACGGATCACCCGCTCCGGCTTGCGAGCCAGCAACTTTTCCAGGCTGATCGACTTGAGGTTGCCGATGTAGCCCGTGTGATGGTGATACATCTTGTCGCTCATCTTGCGCCCGGTGGCGTGAATCTTTTCGGCGTTGATCACGACGATGTAGTCACCGGTGTCCATGTGAGGCGTGAATTCAGGCTTGTGCTTGCCACGCAGACGGCGTGCAATTTCGGAAGCCAGTCGTCCCAGTGTTTTGCCGTCCGCATCGACCAAATGCCACTGACGTCGAATATCTTGTGGTCGGGCGCTAAAGGTTTTCATGAAACTAAATCTCGCTTCGGTGTGTTTGCTGCGCGAAAGAGCGGGAATTCTACAGCAAGAATCCAGACCGCGCAACGGCTTTTGATCAGTCGTCAACCGAGTCCGGCAATCGTAACCGTTCAACCACCTGACCCTTGAGAAGATGAGATTCCAAAATCTCGTCAAGGTCATCTTCATCAATAAAGGTGTACCACACCCCCTCGGGGTAGATCACCAGGCAGGGACCCTCTTCACAGCGGTCCAGACAGCCAGCGCTGTTGATTCTGACGCGATCCGGACCCTGATTCAGCTCGAGGTCCTTGATGCGAGACTTGAAGTAGGCGCGGAGTCGCGCGCTGTCGCACTGCGCGCAGGACGGGCGCTCAGCGTCGTCCGGGCGCTGATTGGTGCAGAAAAAGAAATGCTGGCGATAGTAACCCACGCTCATTCGCCGAAGCTGTAGACCAGGTTCATGGTGGTCAGCGTGTCGGTCTTTTTCCTGCCCGGATTCACATCAGTGTTGTGGCGAACAGACACGCCGGCTTTCAGTGCGAGTCGCGTATTGATGGCAACGGTCAAACCCAGCACGTTCTCAGCGAAGGTGTTGTCTGAGCCGGCCTCGACCAGAAGGCGATTGGTCAACTCGGTGTTGTCTGAGATGGTCCAGGCGTAGTCCGCCAGCCCTCGGAGGATGGCTTCATTTTCCGTTTCATCCGTGTCGCGACGTTCGGCCAATCGGAAACCCGGGCCCGCCTCGACGCTCAAACGGTGCTGGTCGTTGTCGATCAGGTGGCGCCCCGCGCCAAGTGAGAGCGTGCCCTGATAGCTGTAGGCGGAAAAGCGATCCCGATCGAAACGCAAGGCACCGAAGAAGTAGCTGCGTTCGCTAAAGCTGTAATTGGTGCGATTGGCGGCAACGAAGCGATTGGAATTGGTTGTGCCGTCGTCTCGGCCGTAGACGAAGCTGGCCCGTGATTCGTTGAGCCAGGGACCTTCTTCCCAGGTCAGATTGAGCGCGCTGTTGAAGGTCTCCGTTTCACTGTTACCGCTGGAAAACAAAAGTCCCAGTTCACCGCTGCCGGTGACGTCAGCGGCGACGGGCAGTGCAAGACCAATGCCGCAGATCGCGATCGCGAGTCGTTTCAAATGCATGACTGAATGCCTGCCAATCATTTCGGGGGTCGAGATTATAGCGTCTCCTGCGAAAGAACCAACCCAGGCCGATTCGAACTCGACACTTCAAATTGCGATCAACCCGGTACAATTTAACGAGAATTTCTCTTCAAAACCTCCAAATGCGCGATATCTCCTTCCTTGATCACTGGATCACCCAGGCCGACCAGGCGCTTCGAGTCGTCCTCGGGCCCCCGCCAGGAAACACCCAGCCTTCACCCGCCGCGGACACACCCGATCACGAACTGACCGAAGACGAACGCCGTCACGCGGCCGGCCTGATGCGCATTAATCATACGGGCGAAGTCTGTGCACAGGCGCTCTATGCCGGACAGGCCGCGACCGCGCGTTCCGATCGTGTCCGAACAGAAATGGCTGATGCCGCCCGCGAAGAGGAAGATCACCTGGCATGGTGTGCTCAACGACTGGATCAATTGATGGACCGACCCAGCCACCTAAACCCCGTCTGGTATGCCAGCAGCTTTTCGATCGGTGCCTTCGCCGGGCTGATGGGCGACCGCTGGAGCCTGGGTTTTGTCGAGGCCACCGAGCGACAGGTCGAAGCACATCTCGATCATCATCTCGAAATCCTGCCCGCCCCCGACCAGCGATCTCGAGCGATCGTCAGCCAGATGAAAGAGGACGAGGCCAGGCACGCCGACATGGCGGTGGAACAGGGTGCTCGCACCCTACCGGCACCGGTCCAGGGGTTCATGGCGGTCACGGCGGGCCTGATGAAGTTCATCGCCTACAGAATCTGAGGCCTGGCGTGATTGGTTCGGCTAGCGTTTTCGGCGGCCGGATAAGCAACCAGAGGAACTGAGCCGATCCAAGCCAACCTACCCAACGAGACCGCTTTTTCCGCTCAGCTGTTGATGATTCGTCGGCGAATCGACCCCGAAATCATGTCGATGGCGAGCACCACGATGATCGTGAGCAGAAGCACTGCCGCCGCTTTTTCAAGGTGCCGATAGCTGAGCGTATTCAGAAGCACTCCGCCCACGCCTCCGGCGCCCACCACACCGAGGACGGCTGAGGCGCGGATGTTGAGTTCGAAGCGAAAGAGCCAGTGCGCGACGATTTCGGGCAGGACCTGGGGCAACACCGCATAGCGCAGGGCCAGTATCCGTGATCCGCCACTCGCCTCGACCGCTTCAACGGGGCCGAAGTCGATCGACTCCACCACCTCCGCACCAAGCTTGGTCAGCATGCCCACCGACGAAATACCGATGGCGAGCGCGCCAGCGAAAGGCCCCAGGCCGACGATCGGCACGAAGTAGATGGCCAGAAGGATTTCAGGAAAGGCGCGCGCGGTGGCCGAAACGAACTTGACGCCTCGAGCCACCCGTGGGAACAGGGTACGGGCGCCGAACAAAGCCAACGGCAAGGAGAGGATTGCGGCGATGATGGTTCCGATCCAGGCAATCTGGATCGACTCGACAATGGCCGGCAGCACCGCGTTCCAACCGTAGGCCATGTCCGGCGGGTAATAGGATTTCAGGTCCTCCGCCACGGCGAAGGGCACCTTCAGCATGATCTCGGGTGAGAACTCGATGGCCCACAGCGACACCAGGAACAGAGCGGCGATGATGAAAGTGGTCCACGTGGCCCAGCCGATTCGCTGTCCCGGCGGCGTCAGCGCGCGGTCGCTCATGCCAACCTCCGGCGAATCGCCTCGGAGATTTCTTCGATGATCAACACCGCGATCAACACGGCCAGAATGATCATGGTCACGCGCTCGTATTCGAAATTGGCCTGCTGGGTCTTGAGAATCATGCCGATACCACCTGCCCCGACGAGACCAAGAACCATTGAAGCGCGCACGTTCAGTTCGAAGGCATACAGGGCATAGGACACGTAGTGCGGCAGACCCTGCGGCATGGCTCCGAACTGGATCATCTCGCGCCAGGTGCCGCCGACCGCGCGAATCGCTTCGGGTAGCCCCATGTCGATCGCCTCCAGTGATTCGGACCAGAGCTTCGAGATCACCGCGATCGTAAACATCGACAGGGCCAGGGCGCCGGCGACCGGCCCGAAGCCGACCGCACTCGCGAACAGCATTGCCCAGAACAGATCGGGCAGGGTTCTCAAGATATTCATGAAATTGCGGTCAGCAAACCAGATCAGGGGCCCGAGGGTGAGATTACGGGCGGCCAGGATCGCTATCGGGATCGCCAGGATTCCGCCGACCACCGTGCCGATGATGGCGATGAATATCGTTTCCATGAACGGCTGGAACAGGCGCGGAATGAACCCGAAATCGGGCGGCCAGGACTCTTCGAGCAGGCGGCTGCCCCGGGCGAGGTTGCAGATCAGATCGAACAGGGAGAATCCGATTCCGTGCGCCGACCACAGGGTCATGAGCGTCAGAAAACCGAGCACCCCAAGCCACAAGGGCCAGTTTCGAGCAGGCTTGGGCGGGAGCGTGACCCGAGCACGCGTTGTCATCCCTCGACCTTCTCGTCGTCAAGGACATCGTCCTTGCTGACTTCGCGCCCGTAGATCTCTTCGAAGTCCTGATCGGTCACCGTGTCGGCCGAGCCGTCGTAAACCAGTTCGCCGTAGCGCAGGCCGATGATCCGCTCGCCGTATTCGCGGGCCAGATCAAGAAAGTGCAGGTTGACCAGCGTGGTGATGCCCAGATCGCGATTGATGCGAACCAGGTCCTGCATGACCTGGTGTGTGGTCACTGGATCGAGGGAGGCGACCGGCTCATCGGCCAGGATGATGGCAGGTTCCTGGGCCAGTGCGCGAGCGATCCCGACACGTTGTTGCTGGCCGCCCGATAGATCCGATGCCTTGGTCCAGGCCTTGTCTGGAATTCCCACCCTCTCCAGCGCCTTGATCGCGATTTCCCGATCCTTGACCGGCCACATGTTGAACAGGGTTCGCCAGGCCGGCACGTGGCCCAGGCGTCCTATCAGTACGTTCGACATGACCGATAGCCGCTTGACGAGCCGGAAATCCTGAAAGATCATTCCGACCCGCTTGCGCAGCTCGCGCAACTCGCGTCCATCGCCTTTTGGCATGGGCTGCCCGTCGACTTCGACGGTCCCGGACGTCAGCGAATTGAGGCCGTTGATCGCGCGAAGCAGGGTTGATTTGCCGGCGCCCGAGGACCCAACAACGACCACGAATTCACCCGGCTTGATTTCCAGGTCCAGACTCTTCATGCCCACGACGCCGTTCGGATAGACGACCCCGGCATCGGCAAATCGAATCGCGCCAGCGCGCGAAGCGTTCTCGTTGTCGCTCATTGCGTCCCCTATTGGCGAATGATTTCGTAGGCCGAACGCACTGGATCATACGTTCCGGGCTCGAACCGCTGGAATCCGTCGATCTCGTAGAGCACCCAGAGCACTTTCTCATCATCAGGCAGATCGACCTGCTCATCAACGAGCTTCATGAATGCCTGGATGATGGCCTCTTTCAAATCGGGCGGAAGATCCGGACGCAGTTGAACGCCGTCGTTCGGGATCATCGGCGCGAAGTCAAACACAATCACCTTCTCGCCAATATCCGGGTACTGGTTGCACAGCATGTTACGTGCGTCCTCGTAGGCCGCGCCGAAGCGAGTGTCACCGCCATAGACGGCCAGCACAGCCGCGTCGTGGGCACCCACAAACAGCCCATTAACGTCTCGCTCGGGGTCGATCCCCATGTCCATGAGCTGGACGGCAGGAAAGAGAAAACCAGAGGTGCTGTTGGGGTCGGTAAAGGCCACGGTTTCACCACGAACCAGCTCGAGGTCCGCTTCGCAACTCAGAAAGCGGCGCGTCACGTCTTCACGACCGACGACCCGAGACTCGCAAATCCTCTCGACCACCACCGGCGCCTCGCGGCAGACCGAAGGATCATTCGTCATCCACTGCGTGCGATAGCCCGTCTCGCCGCGACGGGTCGAGATCAGAATGGGTTCGAGATCATATCGGCGCTGGCCGAGCATCGCCGCGAACGGCGGCAGCATGCCGATGTCTGCTCGACCCGAGCCAAGCGCTTCGACCAGGCCGGTGTAGTCCTGCGGCACGAAGGAGGACACTGGCATTCCCAACTCCGCTTCGAGGTATTCGGCCAGTGGGTCGAGGTTATCGACCAGCGCTTCGGCCTCCAGCGCCGGAACGAGGCCCAGAACCAGCTCGCGTGGCCATCCACGCTCGTCGAGCTGTTCACCCGGGCAACAGCCGACCAGAAGCAGCAGGGCAGCTGCACTGACTATTAGCGCTTTCACAGCACGCAGAGCTCTAGAAGGAAAACCCGAATGCTAACCCAAGCAGCCCCTGTTCAGCCACCCGAATCATCGACGCTCGGACAATCCAGTCAGCCCGGGGGCCCGGCATTGCGTCGCCCGGTCAAGCTCGCTGATGATCCGATGCTCGATCCAGCTGTCGAGCCGCCAGTTCTCGATGAAGCCGCAGTGCCCCCCGCGCTCATGCACTTCGATTTCGAGCGCCTGTGACTTCGGCAATTCATGAAAATCCCCGATCGGTATGATCGGATCATCCGCCGCGGTAATGATGCGGGTCGGCACGCTCAACCCGGCCAGGTAGTCGCCGGCCACGGAATAGCCCTCCAGATAGGCCTCCAGGTCGGGGAAGTCAGTCAGGTGGCAGACCAGCCAATCGGTCTGCTCGCGCAAGCCCTTGAGCGCGAACCACTCCTCCAGTTGATATCGATCAGGGTACAGCGATTGCTTGAGCTGCAGCGACTTGCGCCACCTGCGCACGAAATAGAGGTGATAGATCGCCAGACCTTCTTCCAGGCTATCGAGCACGTTGCGCGGCCGAATGACCGGAGACACCGCAATCACCTGGTCGAGATCAAAGCCGTGCTCCGGTGCCGAGCGAGCGACGCGCAACGAAAAATTGCCGCCGAGAGAAAAACCCACCAGAAAGACCGGCTGATCTGCATGCGCCCGACGGATTTGGCCCACGGCATCCACGACTTCAAGCAGCCGGCAGGAATGGAACAGCTCGATATTGAGATGATGGGATTCCCCGTGATCACGGAAATTCAGTCGAAAGGTATCGAAGCCAGCGCGATCAAGCGCCGTAGCGGCCGCCAGCAGATAATTGGACTCGCTGCTGCCTTCCCACCCATGGAGAAGGATCACCAGTGCGTTGCGACGCTGCGACGGCGCGCGGTTCAGAAACCCGAGCAGCCGCGTTCCGTCAGCGGCCTCGATGATCTCGCGCTGGCTACGAGCGAGGTAGCCGGAGGCGAGACGCTGCACCCTCCGCTTTCGGATCGGACCCGAGGTCAATAGCGACTGGACATGGCGATTCCCGAGCAACCCCTTGGGTTGGTAGGGGCGAAGATCGATGGTGCTGGAATCAGGAGTCATAGCTTGCCTCGACGATCTCGTTACAGGCCAGGGCAAGACGACTGCGCTGCCCGATTTGTCCCCGCACGGGTTCCCCGATCACGACGCGCGCTTCGAACGGGGCCTGGCGAATCAATCGGAACAGACTTCCAAAGAAGCTCTGACCGGGCCCGAACACCATGACCTCGTGCAAATCACCGTTGCGATCATACCGGATCGAGACTGGAATCGCCGGCACGGCGGCTCGCAGCGCCGGCGCGAACAGACGCGCGTGAAAGCGCTTAACGCCGCGCTCCGGATGAATGCCACCCTCCGGAAAGATGCCGACGAACTCGCCGCGCTTGAGCAAGGCCGTCATTCGGCGGCCGATGCGCTTGCGCGATGACTCGCTGCCACGCTTGATGAACAGTGTCCCGGCCAGATGCGCCAGAACGCCGATCAACGGCCAACCGCGAATTTCGGCTTTAGCGACCAGCCAGATCGGCCACACGGCATGAAGGACGACGATGTCCAACCAGCTGATGTGATTGGCAACGACCAGACCCGCTTTTTGCGGCAGCTCTCCGGTGATGCGAAGACGGCAGCCGATCACCCGCAGCATGCCTCGTGACCAGGCCCGATGCGTCCATTGATGCAGCCGCATCCTGCCGACCGGAAGCTGCCGCAAGCCGGGCAGAAAAGTCAGCAGCACGAGAGGAATGCCTGGCAGGACAAGCAACAGCAGCAGCGGTATTCGCCAAAACAATCTCAAGGCATTCAGGTTCACCTTCGAACGGCTCCCGTTGAACCCGCGCAACGCCAACAGTCGCTAAATTGGCCCTCGATTCTTTCCGAGCATTCCTGGCACGTCCAGGCCTCATTCTGATCACGCCGATCAACTTGGGCCAGCACCTGGCGGGCCCGTGCTTCATCCCGATCGCGGACCCAGACAGAGGGCCGTGCCCCCTCTGCAAAATAGATCTCGACCGCCGCCGCCCACAGCTCCATACTCTGGGTCTGGGTCTCCAGGCCTTCAGCTTCGAGAAGGCCCCGAATGAAGCCCAGCTCGACCGGGTTATCGGCCGTGTGCAGTCGTATCCAGCCCTTCACCTTTGATCACCCTTCACTGTTGATCACTTAGAGTCCTGCACGGTGCCGCGGCGAAGGTTAGCATACCGTGCAACGCGGCCAGCACGCCCGGCCACGGCGAAAGGCACTCCAGCCTGTCGGGCTGGTCACCGGGGCGCAGCGGCCTGACCTCAATTTGATTAGAGCGCACGGTAAGAAGAGCAAAACTGATGAGTGAATTTGCGCCGAAGCATACGATCACCCTGTCGCCCAGCGGCCGGCAGTTTCAGGCAAGGGAAGGCGAAACCGTCCTGGGCGCCGCGCTACGGAACGGGGTCGTACTGCCCTACTCTTGCAAGAATGGCACCTGCGCCTCCTGCAAATGCCGCTTGACCGACGGTGTCGTGGACTACCCCTACAACCCGCCCGTGGCGCTGGAGTTCGGCGATCTGGGTCAGGGCATTGGTTTGAGCTGTCAGGCCGTGCCCGTTTCTGACCTTACCATCGAGGCACGAGAAATCGAACAGGTCGCCGATATTCCGGTTCGCATGTGGCCGGCGCGGGTCGAATCGCTGGAGCGCTTTACTCCGGAAATCATGCGTCTGCGACTGAAACTGCCGCGCGCGGCCAGGATGCAGTTTCTGGCGGGACAGTACATCGACATTTTGATGCCGGGAGGCAAGCGGCGCGCATTCTCGATCGCCTCGGCACCCTCCGAGGCCGACTTCATCGAGCTGCACGTCAAGCACGTCGACGGCGGCGGCTTCACCGGGCACGTCTTTTCCGACATGGAACTGAAGGAAATCCTTCGGCTGGAGGGTCCGCTTGGGACATTCTTTGTGCGGAAAAAATCGGATCGGCCGATGCTCATGATGGGCGGCGGCACCGGCTTCGCGCCGCTTAAATCCATGATCGAAGAGCTAATTGAATGCGGCGACCCCCGGCCCCTCACCCTGTTCTGGGGCGTGGCCAGAGAAAGCGATCTCTACGCAACCGCATTGATCGAGCAGTGGAAAGGCAGCCATCCGAACTTCAGATTCGTTCCCGTACTGGTTGATCCACACGATGGCTGGAAGGGCGAGCAGGGCTTTGTACACGATGCGCTGCTGCGTCACTACTCGAACCTATCGAGGTTCGATGTCTACATGTCCGGCCCGCCGGCCATGGTGCACAGCGCAAGGGCTGAATTCCTGAAGGCCGGCATCACCGAGCAACACCTCTTCTACGATTCCTTCGATTTTGCTCCGGATGTCCCACCGGCAAAAAGTTGAGCGCCAGCAGGGCGAAGTCATCCAGCCTCTCAGGGCCCTGCACCCGACCGGCCAGATCTGAGCAGCCACTGAAAAACGCTCCTCGGGCGCAAGCTCGCCACCAATGCGGGACTGCAGATCCGGCTCAGGTGGCAATCAGACGGCTGAGCGCCGCGCCCGGCTCGGGCTGGCGCATCAGCGACTCGCCGATCAGGAAGGCACCGATGCCGCCCTGGCGCAGACGCTGAATATCCTCGGGTGTGTGAATCCCGCTTTCAGCCACGACCAGACGATCGGACGGCACCATTGGCACCAGCTTCAGCGAGGTGTCCAGGTCGGTGATAAAGCGATGAAGATCGCGGTTATTGATGCCGATCAGGTCGCCGGGCACGGCCAGGGCCTGTTCCAGCTCGGCCGTATCGTGGACCTCAATCAGGACCGACAGACCCAGCGTCTTGCCCAGCTCCGCCAGCTGGGACAGTCTGGCGTCGTCCAGGGCGGCAACGATCAGAAGGAGGGCGTCGGCACCCATGGCGCGGGTCTGATAGACCTGCCAGGGGTCGATGATGAATTCCTTGCGCAAGACCGGCAGGCCGCAGGCCTCGCGAGCCTGCACGACGAAGGCGTCGTCGCCCTTGAAGAACTGCTGATCGGTCAGCACCGACAGGCAGGTGGCACCGCCGGCCTCGTAGCTTTTTGCAATGGCTGCTGGGTCGAAATCCGACCGGATGATCCCGGCCGATGGCGAGGCTCGCTTGACTTCAGCGATCACCGCATCCCCCTGCGCGGCGGCGCGCGCCCGCAGCGCGCCGGCAAAATCGCGCATCGGCGGCAGGTCGGCGATTCGCGCCCTGAGTTCGCTCTGCGATTCACGGGCCTTGCCGACCATCACTTCCTCGGTCTTGACCTCGAGAATCCGGGCCAGAATATCCGTGCTCACAGGCCCTGGCTCCGCTGCGCGTAGCGACGCAGGCGTTCGATGCCGCGGCCATCGGCCAGCACTTCCCGGGCCAGATCAACGCCGCCAGCCAGGTCATCAGTCCGGCCTGCGACATAGATCGCCGCACCGGCGTTGAGCGCGATCATGTCGGCAGCCGGGCCGGATTGCCCGCCGAGTGCGGACTCGATCAGGGCCAGGCTGTCGGCGGCGGTTTCCACGGTCAGGGCATCCAGAGAATCGATGCGAATGCCGAACTCGCTCGGGTCGATCCGGTATTCGCCGATGGCGTCGTCTTTGAGCTCGGCCACGGTTGTCGGCACGACCGGTGATATCTCGTCGAGCCCGTCATTGCTGTGGACGACCAAAACATGTCGCGCACCGAGCGTCTGCATCACTTCAGCCATCGGCCTCACGAGATCGGGGGAGAACACGCCCAGCACCTGGTTCGGGGCCAGGGCCGGATTGGTCAGGGGCCCGAGCAGATTGAACAGGGTGCGCACGCCCAGCGCCTTGCGCGCGCCGATTGCGTGCTTCATCGCCGAATGGTGGCTGGGGGCAAACATGAAGGCCACGCCCAGCTCGTCGATCAGCGCGGCGACCTGAGCGCTCGTCAGATCCAGGCGGCAGCCGGCCGCTTCCAGGACATCGGCGGCCCCGGATTTGCTCGAAACCGACCGATTGCCGTGCTTGGCGATTCGAACGCCGGCGGCCGCCGCCACGAAAGCCGAGGCCGTGGAAACGTTGAACAGACACGCCCCGTCGCCGCCGGTCCCGACAATGTCGGTCAGGCCGTCGCGATCGATCTCGACTCTGGAAGCCAGATCGCGCATCACCCGAGCGGCCGCGGCAATTTCGGTCGGCGTTTCACCTTTCACTCTGAGTGCCATCAGAAAGCCACCGATCTGGGCCTCTTCGGCCTGGCCGGTCATGATTTCGCCCATGGCTTGGGTCATCAGGTCGGCGTCGAGGTGCTGGCCGTCGGCCATGCGGTGGATTGCTTGTCTGAGTGCACTCATAGTCGATCCAGAAAATTCTTCAGCAGGGCATGGCCCTGGCGGGTCAGGATGGATTCGGGATGAAACTGCACGCCTTCGATCGGCAGAGAGTCATGACGAAAACCCATGATTTCGTCGCGCGCGCCGGCCTCATCGACTGTCCAGGCTGTTTCTATCAAGCAGGACGGCAAGGACTTGCGGGCCACGATCAGCGAATGGTAGCGAGTCGCCTCGAAGGGGTCGGGCAGTCCGGCGAAGACGCCTTCATCGGCGTGGTGCATGGGCGAGGTTTTGCCGTGCATGACCTCGCGCGCCCGAACCACCTCCCCGCCGAAGACCTGTCCGATGGCCTGATGCCCCAGGCAGACGCCCAGGATCGGATAGTCACCGGCCATCTGATCGAGCACGTCCAGGCAAATGCCGGATTCATCGGGTGTACAGGGACCCGGTGACAGGACGATCGCATCGGGTCCCAGCTCGCGGATCTCGTCCAGGCTGATCGCATCATTTCGATGAGTCGTGACCTCGGCCCCCAGCTCGCCCAGGTACTGGACGAGGTTGTAAGTGAACGAGTCGTAGTTGTCGATCATCAGCAGTTTCACTGATGCAGGCCTCCGCTGGCTTCGGCAACGGCGCGGATCAGCGCCCTGCCCTTGTTCAGGGTTTCTTCCCACTCACGGTCGGGGTCGGAGTCGGCCACGATGCCGGCACCCGCCTGGACGTGGACCGTGCCGTTCGTGACCAGCGCGGTGCGAATCGCAATCGCCAGATCGGCCTCGCCGAACCAGTTCAGATAGCCGACCGCACCGGCATACACGCCGCGCTGAACGGGCTCGAGTTCGGCAATGATTTCCATGGCGCGGACCTTGGGCGCTCCGGACAGCGTGCCGGCCGGAAAGGTGGCGCGCAACACGTCCAGGGCATTGCGATCGCCAGCGATGCGGCCGTGCACTTCCGAGACCAGATGCATGACGTGACTGTAGCGTTCGATCACCATCTGATCGGTCAGGACGACGGAGCCGGTCTCGGCGATACGCCCGATATCATTGCGACCCAGATCGATCAGCATCAGGTGCTCGGCCAGCTCCTTGGGGTCGGCCTTGAGCTCGGCTTCCAGCGCTCGATCAATCTCCGGAGTGGCGCCCCGCGGCCGGGTCCCTGCGATCGGCCGGACCATCGCCTCGCCGCCCTGCACCCGGACCAGGACCTCCGGTGAGGCGCCGACGACCTGAAAATCGCCGAAATCGAAGTAGTACATGTAGGGCGAGGGATTCAGGCTGCGCAGTGCGCGATAGACGTCCAGCGGACGGGCGGCCAGGTCGACGCTCATGCGCTGCGACAGGACCACCTGCATCACGTCTCCGGCCAGAATGTAGTCCTTGATGCGCCGGACCGCCGTCTGAAAATCATCGCGTTCGAACTCGAATCGATAATCCGACTCTTCCGGCACCGGCAGGTTCATCGCCGGCGGATAGCCCGGCGAGCCGCAGCGCAGGCGGTGGCTGAGCTGATCCAGGCGGCGCTGGGCGCGGGCGAAGGCATCGGCCTCGGCGGGGTCGGCCAGCACGATCAGGTTGAGGCGTCCCGACAGATTGTCGAATACGGCCAGCTCTTCGGCGTCCAGGAGCAGGATCTCCGGCACACCCAGGGCATCCGGCTTGGCGCTGAAATCCAGGCGATCCTCCAGATGGGCGACGATCTCGTAGCCGAAATAGCCGACCAGGCCACCGGTAAAGCCGGGCAGATCCTCGAGCCTGGGGGCACGAATGGCAGCCATGGCCTCGGCCAGGACTTGCAGTGGATCCACGTCTTCCAGGCGATCCACGACCTGGCCGAAGTCGAGCTTCTCGAGCACCCGGCCGGAGGCCCGCCAGGCCCGGCGGCAGGGCAGTCCGATGATCGAATACCGCCCCCAGTTCTCGCCCCCCTGGACGGATTCCAGCAGAAAGGCCGAGGGCCCGTCGGCGAGCTTGAGGTAGACCGACAGCGGCGTGTCGAGATCCGCCGAGATCTGGCGAAACACCGGAATGCGGTTGTAGCCCTGGTCAGCCAGGGCCTGGAAGCGGGAGGGATTCAAGACCGATATCTGTTCAGAGTCAATGAGCCGGGTATTGTAGCCAGCCGACCGTCCCGCGACCAGCAATGCGCACCGGCAATATCGGCCGGTGCGCGCAGCGGCCTACGCCCGCTGGATCAATCCAACTCGAATCGATCCTGGAAGACCTTGTCGGTGGGCAGCTCGAAGCGGTCGTTGAACACCCGATCGACCCTGACCTCAAACGGCGCGGTCACGATGGCCGACAGGCCCCGGCTCAGCACGCTGGCTTCGAGCTGATAGCCGTCGCCGATCCGGTCGATGCTCAGATCGGTGAACTCGGCCTCGCCGTTCGTGACCTGAATGGAAGGTCGTACCGCTCAGGGTCCCCCCGGACGGGTTGCTGGCGATCGCGACCTGGATCACGGTGGTGTTGTCGTCGGTCACGACCTGGCCCTTAGAATTGACGACCTGAACCACGAGGCCAGGCAGGAGCGGTCCGCCGGCGATACCGACGGCCGGTTCGAGCACGAACTCGAGCGCCGCCGGCCCGCTGTCGATGATGGTGTAGCCGCTGGTATCGGAGCTTGGATCATGGGTCGCATCGCCGGGATAGCTGGCCGTGATGGTCTTCGCTCCAGCGACCGTCGAGGTCAGATCGCAGCCGTTGTCCGGCAGATCGAAGCTGCACTCGGCGCCTGTGCCATCGTCGACCGTGACGGTACCGGAGGGCGAGTCGCCGGTGACACTGACCGTGACCGTGGAGGGCAGACCGATCTCCTGCTGCACCGGCGGCGTGATGCCGACGATCGATGTGGTCGACTGCACGGCGCTGATGGTGTAGGCCGCGGTATCACTGCTGGCCGAATTGTTCGAATCACCGCCATAGTCCGCCGCAAGCGTCTTCGCACCCACCGAGGTCGAGGTCAGGTTACAGCCGGTCTGAGGCAGCACGATCTGGCAGCTCGCGCCGTCACCATCGCCGACACTCACCGTGCCGGTCGGATTGAATCCGCTGACCACTACATTGACCGTATAGGCCTGGCCAACGGTCTGCTCGGAGGGCGGTGAAATGCCGGTGATGCTGGTGCTCGAAGTGGCCTGGTCGATGGTGTAGGCGACCGAATCCGAGCTCGACGCGTTGTTGGCATCGCCGGCATAGGTCGCGGTCACCGTGACGGCAGCCGCGCTCGTCGATGTCAGGAAACAACCAGCCTGCCCCGGCCAATTAAACGAACAGCTGCCACCCTGGCCGTCATCGACTGTCACCAGACCGGTCGGTGCAACACCGGTGACGTTGACCACGACCTCGTAGGGCTGACCCACTGTCTGCGACCCTGCCGGGCTGATCGTCTCGATGCTGGTCGTTGACGAAGACTCGGTGATCGCGAAGGCGTTGGAGAGAGCCTCACTGAGCCCGCCGCCGGTGCGCGAGGCGGTCAGTAGATAGCCCGTGCCCGACTCATCCACCGACAATCCGGCAAAGATCGCGACGCCGCCGCTGACCGGTATGGGCCCGCCGCCGGACAATACGGCGCTCGGCGGGCCGCCGGACAGCGACAGCTCGACGGGCGTGGTGGTGGGTGGATCGACCAGATTGCCGGCGGCATCTCGCACGCTGACCCTGACTGCCGGCGTCATCGTCGCCGACACCAGTGTGTTGCTTGGCTGTACGTCGAACTGCAGCGCCACCGGCGCGCCCGGAGTGATGTCGAAGGCCGTACTGGTGGCGCCCGTCAGCCCGGAGGCTGAAGCCTGCAGCCGGTAACCCGTGGCGGCCAGATCGACCCTCAGCGTCGGAAAGCTCGCAACACCCGACACGACGGTGGTGGGGCCGCCACCGGAAAGCACGGCACCCGGCGCACCGTCGATCAGGGTCAGCGTGATCGAGGTGGAACTGTCGGCCGGGATCGCGTTGCCAAACGCATCCTCGACCTGAACTTCCACCGTTGGCGCAATCGACAGATCCGAACTGGCGCTGGTCGGCTGAACGAGGAAGGCGAGTCGATCCGGTGCCCCGGGGACGATGTCATAGTTCGACGTATCGCTGTCACCCGTGTTGTTGGCATCTCCCGGGTAGATTGCGGTAATGGTCTTCGGCCCGACGCTGGTCGAGGTCAGGTCGCAGCTGCTCGCCGGCAGGACGATCGGGCAGCTGGCACCGTCGCCATCGTCGACCGTGATCACACCTATGGGATCGAAGCCGCCGCTGACGCTGAGGTTGACGGTATAGGCTGAATTGACCGCCTGCTGTCCTGCCGGATCGATCGAGTCGATGCTGACGGTCGTCGTCGCCTGGGTGATCGTGTAGCTCTCGATGTCGTTGCTCGGGCCGTTGTTGGCGTCGCCGGGATAGTCGGCGGTCAGGATCTTGGGGCCGGCCGTGGTCGAGGTCAGATCGCAGCTGGTGGCCGGCAGGACAATGTCACAGCTCGCAGCGCTGCCGTCGGTGATCGTCACCGTACCCGTCGGATTGAAGCCGGTGACCTGGACCGACACGGTGTAGGGCTGACCCACCACCTGCGAGCCGGCCGGACCGACGCTGACGATCGTCGTACCGGAGCCGGTGCTCGTCACATCGAAGCCGCTGCTGGCCGGACCGCCGAATCCCCCGGGCGATCCAGAGGGTATCAGCAGGTAGGCCGTGCCGACCTGATCGACGCTGAGTCCCGCGAAGCTGGCCACACCGCCGGTCACGGTCAGCGGACCAGCGCCCGTCGGGACAGCGCCGGGCGTGCCGCCCGACAGGGACAGCGAGACATCGGTGCTGTTATCGGCGGTCACCGTGAAGCCGAAGGCATCGACCACCCGGACCGCGACCGGCGGGGAAATCGACTGGCCCACGACGGTGTCCGAGGGCTGGCCGAAGATCTCCAGGCCGGCCGGCGCACCGGGCACGACATCGAAGCCCGCGCTGGTATCCGGCGTCAGGGCAGCCAGGCTGTCCGTGGCCTGCAGGGAGAAGCCGCTGCCGACCTGGTCGATCGAGAGATTGGCAAAGCTGGCCTGGCCACCGCTGACGGGGGCCGAAGTCGTACCGCTGAGATTGGCCGCACCGCTCGGATCGTTACCCAGCGCGATCTGAACGACCGTGGCGTTGTCCAGCGCCACCAGGTTGCCGGAGCTGTCCCGTACCTCGACGAGCACGGCCGGCGCGATCGACTGATTGACGCCAACTTCCGCGGGCTGGACGACGAAGGCCAGCTCGGCCGGGATCTGGGTCGAGCCCTGGATCCCTGCCGTCAGGTTACCGATCGTGCTCTGGACTTCGAGCTGGCCTGTGAACATGCCGTCGATTGCTGAATCGAACTCGATGGTCACGGTGCAGAAATCGCCATTGTTAAGGGTCACACCATTGCAGTTCTCCGAAACGATGCTGAATTGACCGGCACCGCTCAGGACGAGATTGGTGATCTGGAGGCTGGTGCCGGGATCTCCGCTGTTGCTGACGATGAAGCTGTCGGTCTGCGGCAGGTCTACCGCCGCCACCAGACCAAAGTTCATCGGGTCCGGGGCGAGGGACAGCTCCGGCTGCGGGCCGGGTGTGCCGTTGCCGGTCAGCACCACCGTATCGTTTGCGACCGACCCGGCATCGCTGAGCACGCGCAGGGTCGTGCTCAGCGGGCCGAGGGCCTGCGGATCGAAGACCACAAGCTGAGTGCAGCTCGCCCCCGACCCCAGACTGAACGGAGGCGTGGCGCAGCTGCCGCCGGCGACCAGACTGAAATGGGTGGGGTCATCGAGGGCGATGCTGCTGACCGTCAGCGAAGTGCCGGCCACGCCGGAATTCTGGATCGTGACCGCCTCGGGCGGACTGACACCACGCGGGCTCGGTGCCGATTGAGCCATGCCCAGACTCGCCTGGCAAAGTATCAGTACCGCGAGGCCACGAGATGCCCGAAATGTAAACTCTTTGATCCGCATTGCGCTTGTCCCCATCCACTTGCCGTCAGTCCCGAATCCAAGGCAATCCTCTTCAGGCCCTTCGGGCACCCGCCAGCATGCCCGAGCAGCCCGACTCAGACCGCGATCGAGCGCAAGTCCCGGATCACAGCGACATAGTCCTCCGCGCCGAAGATGGCCGATCCTGCGACCAGCGTATCGGCGCCGGCGGCTTGAATTTCGCCGGCGTTGCCGGGCTTGACCCCACCGTCGATCTCGAGCCGGATGGGATAGCCGCTGGCGTCGATCCGGCGGCGCGCCTCGCGCAGCTTGTCCAGCGCGGAGGGAATGAACGCCTGCCCTCCGAACCCCGGATTGACGGACATGATCAGGACCAGATCGATCTTGTCCATGACCCAGTCCAGCATCTCCAGTGAGGTCGCCGGATTGAACACCAGGCCGGCCTTGCAGCCGCATTCTCGAATCAGGGCCAGGCTGCGGTCGACGTGTTCTGTGGCCTCCGGATGGAAACTGATCACCGTTGCACCGGCCTCGGCAAAGTCCGGAATGATGCGATCGACCGGCTTGACCATGAGGTGAACATCGATTGGCGCGGTGATCCCGTAGTCGCGAAGTGCCTTGCAAACCATCGGGCCAATGGTCAGGTTGGGCACGTAATGGTTGTCCATGACATCGAAGTGGACCCAGTCGGCGCCGGCATCCAGCACCGCCCGGGTGTCCTCTCCCAGACGCGCGAAATCAGCAGACAGGATCGACGGGGCAATCACCAGGGGCTGCGGCATAATCAGGGGCTCCAAAGCGTATAATTCGGATTTTTCCTAGTGTAACCGCCGCCGTGTCAGATTATCCACGCCCACCGCTTGACCTGGTTCATCAGGGCAAGGTTCGCGACATCTATGCCGTCGACGAGGAGCGTTTGCTGATCGTCGCCTCCGATCGCCTGTCCGCCTTCGACGTCCAACTCCCCGACCCGATCCCCGGGAAAGGCGAAATCCTGACCCGGATTTCATGCTTCTGGTTCGCCCAGTTCACGGACCAGATCCCTCATCACCTCATCGACGATGATCTGACCGAAGTGCTCGGGAATGCGCAGCTGGCTCGAGAACTCGGTCCACGCAGCATGTTGGTCAAGCGGCTCAAGCCCCTGCCGATCGAGGCGATCGTGCGAGGCTACCTGGCCGGCTCGGGATGGAAGGACTATCGCGCCAGCGGACGCATCAGCGGTATCCACTTACCCACAGGATTGGAACGGGCTGGGAGCCTGCCCGAACCGATCTTCACGCCGTCGACCAAGGCCAAGGTTGGCGACCACGACGACAATATCGATTTTCCGGCCATGCAGGCGCTGATCGGCACCGACATGGCGCTCAGGGTACGTGACGTCTCTCTGGCCATCTACCGACGCGCGGCAGGCTACGCGCGCGAACGCGGCATCATCATTGCCGATACCAAGTTCGAATTTGGCATCGACACCGACGGCGAGCTGTATCTGATCGACGAGGTGCTGACACCCGACAGCTCGCGCTTCTGGCCGGTCGACCAATGGGAGCTGGGCATCAGCCCGCCCAGCTTCGACAAGCAGTTCATTCGCGACTACCTGGAGACGCTGGACTGGAACAAAAAACCGCCCGGACCTTCGCTTCCGGCAGCGATCATCGATCAAACCCAACAACGCTATCAGGAAGCGCTGCGCCGACTCATGGGCCGTGCCTGAGACGAATCGACTGCGGTTAAGCGGCTCGGTGCAGGTAAACTACCGCTCTTCCGATCGACAACAGTTTGGAGCGACAGACGCATGACTTCATCGACTCGACCCAGCACCAATGGCAATGACAAGGGTGCCGGCGGCAGCACGCCCGCCAATGCGGAAAGCAGCTATCGCGTCACGCGCGACGAGCTGCCCTTGAGCTGCCCAACCCCGGGGATGTCGCTGTGGAATTCGCACCCCCGGGTCTACCTGCCGATCGAAAAGACCGGCCGGGCTGCCTGTCCCTACTGCGGTGCTGAATTCAAGCTCGAGGACGAGAGCATTTCGAGCTGATTGCAAGTCGACCCTCCCTGCCCTGCCCCGCCCTGCCAATCGTTCTGAAACCCCTTCGGATGCCCGACCGACAAAACGCACTTGCTTTGCCAGCGCCCCCCTGTCCGGCGTCGAACCCGGAAAGCGGCGATGGACTCCGAGCAATCGGACATGAAGGCTGACCGGCAACACACGGACGATCCCTCGCCCTGGCTGCAGCGCTCGGTCACCCTGACCGTTTTTCTGGCCCTCAGTCTCGGTCTGGTCGTCCCGAAAGTGGCCGGTGCCGCCTATCTGCTGCTCGGTCTCGCCGGTACGGTCTGGCTGACGTTTGCCGCGCGCTGGCGACTGGCCCGGCCTGAGCGAACGCAGCGCCTGCTGATCCTTGCGATCCTCATCTTCCTCGGCGTCTGGCTGATCGGCTGGCTGCTGCATGGCTTGCACCCCGCGGGTCTGGAGTCGGTGAGCCTCATTGGCCGCCTGCTGCTGATCATTCCGATCGTTGTGATGATTCGCCAGCTCGATGGCATCGCGGCGGCCTGGTGGCATGGGCTGACGATCGGTGCACTGATTGCCGGTGCCTACGCCTCCTGGAGCTTTCTCAGCGGCCAGATCGGCGATCACGGCGAGCGCGTCATCGGGACGACCAACCCCCTCTACTTCGGCGGACTCGCCCTGGCCTTCGCCATGATGCTGCTGCCCCGCCTGCGCGATGCTTCGCTGCCTCTGCCAGTTCGCGTTCTGAGCGTCGTTGCGGTGCTGGCCGCAATCACCGCCAGCGCGTTGTCGGGCTCTCGCGGAGCCTGGGCCGCGCTGCCCCTGCTACTGATTATCTTCCTGTTCACCCTGGGCAAAAGCCAGCCGGCGCGCTGGCGCTTCGGGGTTCCGGCCGCCGTCATGACCATCGCACTGCTGTTTCTGGTCAGTCCGATCAGCCCGATGAACGAACGTGCTCAAAACGCCTGGAATGATCTGACCGCGTTGATGACGGGCGAGCAGGCGGAGGGGACGCTGGGACGCCGCATGGCGCTGTGGTCGATCGCGGGCCAGGCCCTCTCGAGCCAACCCTGGTCGGGAACCGGACCCGGCGTCTATCCAGACCTGATCGAGGCGGCCGTGACATCGGGAAGGCTGCCCGAGGATTTCATCGATTACCACCACCCCCACAACGCCTATCTTTCCGCCTGGCTGCAGTCTGGACCGCTCGGACTGCTGAGCCTGCTTGCGCTATTCGCCGTGCTGCTCAGGCACCATGGGCGCGCCCTGCAGACCGGACTTCCACAGCGCCGTCATCTGGCCTGGTCCGGCCTGGCCGGCGTGACCACCCTGGCCGTCATGGCGCTGACCGAATCGCTGTTCGAACGCAACATCGGGCTGGTCTGGTTCGGACTGTTCGCCGCCCTGCCGCTGGGATTGCTGATCGGTCAACGGCGCCAGCCTGCGATACTGCCCGCCCATCGCCAGCACAGCCTGAGCGTGATCGTCATCTGCCAGAACCAGTCCGGCGAGATCGATCGCTGCCTAGGCTCGGTCGCAGACTGGGCCAATGAAATCATCGTCCTGGATTCGGGCAGCAGCGACGACACGGTCGATCGGGCGCGTCGCTACACCGACCAGGTCTTCGAGACCGACTGGCCGGGCTTCGGTGTGCAGAAACAGCGCGCCCTGGACCGCGCGACCGGCGACTGGGTGCTGTCGCTCGACTCTGATGAAGCACTGAGCGAAGAGTTGCGCAGGGAAATCGAGCGCGTACTCGGCCAGGACCGGCCGGACTTTGCCGGCTATCGACTACCCTGGCGCACCCATGCCTTCGGCGCCACCCTGATCTTCGGCCACTGGGCCCGAGCGCCGCTGCGGCTGTTCGAACGCAGCCAGGGACACTTCACACCGGTGGCTGTGCATGAAAAGGTCGTGCTTGCAGCGGGCGCTCGGGAGGGCTGCCTGGAAGGCCCACTCGAGCACTTTGTTTATCGCGATCGGGAACACGCTCGCGCCAAATTGCGGCGCTATGCCGAGCTCCAGGCTGTCGAGCGTCATGCGCGCGGACGACGCGTGGGCAGCCGACTGACCCCGATCCTGCGCGGCGCACTCAACTGGCTCGACAACATGCTGCTACGCCTGGCCGTTCTGGATGGTCGCGCCGGCTGGACCCTCAGCGCCCTGTATGCGCGCTACACCTACGACAAATACGAGCAATTGAGGCGCCTGTCGCGGGGCGAGTAGCGCGAGGCGAAAGAAATGGCACGCCCGATTAAGTTCCCTTGGCACGATCGGCGTAGCGGTCAGATTGGCCTGCCGGTGCGCTCTTGAATCGACGATGCAGCCACCAATACTGGGCCGGTGCCTTCAGGATCTGCGCTTCGAGAAAACGGTTGTACTGCCTCAGATCGGCCGCCGCATCATCGCTGGGCACGCCCTCGAAGGCGGGCAGAACCTGAACCGTGACCCGTCCGCTATCCGGGTCCTTGAGCGGATACATCGGCACCACCCGCGCTCGACCCAGGCGGGCCAGATCGAGCAGGCCGCGCGTCGTTGCCGTCGAGACCCCGAAAAAGGGCACGAACTCGCTGCGTTCCGGGCCGAAGTCCTGGTCGGGCGCGTACCAGACCACTTCGCCCGCACGCAGGTGGCGAATCATCGACTTCAGCTGGTCGCGCGCAATCATCCCCGGGCTATAGCGGTCACGCCCGCGGTTCTGGAAGCGGTTCAGGACCGGGTTGCGCAGGGGCCGATACACCCCCCGCGCCACGACCTGCTCGGCAAACAGGCGGGCACCCAGCTCCAGACAGGTCGTGTGCCCGGTCACCAGCAGCACGCCGTGACCGTCCGCGCGGGCGGCGTCGAGGTGCGCCAGCCCCTCGACCCTGCCCTGGGCATGATCGAGCGGCCGCCGACGGCACCAGCAGACCGCCGTCTCGGCCACCGCCTCGGAAAGCGCGACGAAATGCGCCCGGCGCACGTCCCGACGACGCTCCTGGGTCCAATCCGGAAAGCACAGCTCGAGGTTGCGATCGACAATCCGCCGGCGTCGCTGCATCAATCGTTCGACCAGGGGCGAGGCCAGACGCATCAGCGCCCGGCCCGGCCCGAGCGGCAGATGGCCGAGCAGGCGTGCCGGCAGCAGCGCGAGGTGGGTCAATAGTCGACGCAGGAGTGACATGCGGGCATTATCCGCAATCTGTGCCACTCGGGTACACTGCCGGCCCATGTTACGGGTCTATCGCGCGCTTTCCTATCTTCTGTCCCCGCTGCTGGCCCGGCGCCTGCAGCGCGGTGAAGCCGATCCACGGATACGGCGGGTCGGCATCCAGCAGCGACGCGGGCGAGTCGAGCCGGCCGGTGAGCGCCCGATATGGATTCATGCCGCGTCGGTCGGCGAAGTCAACGCGATCGAACCGCTGATCCAGGCCCTTCGGCGGCGCCATGCCGGGACCCCACTGCTGATCAGCACCTTCACCCTGACCGGTGCCGAACAGGTTCAGCGCCGTTTCGGCAACACGGTCGAACATCGCTTCCTTCCGATCGATACGGCGCGGGCCTGCGCCCGCTGGCTGGACGCGCTGCGGCCGGCCATCGCCCTGATCGCCGAGACCGAAATCTGGCCGGAGCTGTTTCACCAGACGGCGCAACGTGACATTCCGCTGGTCCTGGTCAATGCACGGCTCAGCGAGCGCAGCCTGCAGCGGTCGCGTCGTTTCAGAAGTCTGTTTTCGCGGGCACTCGAAACGGTTGAGCAGGCCCTGTGCCAGAGCAATGAGGACGCTCGGCGCCTGATTGAGCTTGGCCTCGATCCGGCGCGAGCCAGGATCGTCGGCAACCTCAAATTCGATGCCGCTCTGCCCGATAATCTGCTCAACGAGGCGCAATCTTTTCGAAGCAGCTGGGGTGATCGCCGGACCTGGGTTGCGGGGAGCACCCGTCCGGGCGAAGAAGCGCTGCTGCTGGCCGCGCAACGAACGCTCCGCCAGACCCACCCCGACGCTCTGCTCGTCCTGGTGCCCAGACATCCTGAGCGCAGTAGCGAGCTGATCGCCGAGCTCGATGCCTCCCGTGCGGTCTATCGTCGCTTGGGCGAGCCTGTCGACCAGGAGACCGAGGTCGTGTTGGTTGATCGTCTGGGTGTCCTGCAGGCCTGTTATGCCGCCGGTTCGATCGCTTTTGTCGGCGGCAGTCTGATTCCGATCGGAGGCCACAACCTCCTCGAACCCGCCGCACTGGGCAAGCCGGTTATTTCAGGTCATCATCTGGACAATCAGCAGGAAATGACGCGCGCCCTGGATGCTGTCGGAGCGCTGACGCGTGTCGATGGCACTGAGGAACTGGCGAAGGCCATCGATCGCTTCTGGACTCATCCGGAGCTGGCGCTCGAGCGTGGTAGGGCCGCGCTGGCCGCCGTTGAAGCGGGCCGTGGCGCCCTAGCGTCGACGCTCCAAGAGATCCGACCCCACCTTGAGGCCCGCAACGCCCGCGAGGCGTCTTAGCGCAGCAGCTGATTGACCTCGATCAGCGATTCTTCCTCGATCTGACCGGCGATATTTTTCAGCCGCAGCTGATTCAGGATGAACTGGTGGCGGGCCTGAGAGTAATCACGTTCGGCTTGAAAGAAACGCTGCTCGGTCAGGAGCACGTCGACGATCGTGCGCGTGCCGACTTCAAAACCTGCGTTGGTCGCTTCCAGCGCGCTTTCTGCCGAGATCAAGGCCTGTTGTCGCGCCTGCACCTCGCGCACGCCCGCGACGATGGCTCGGAACGCGTTTTCAGTCTGGCGCACCACCAGACGCTCGGTCTGATCGAGCGTTTCATCGGCAGCCCGCAGGCTGGAGCCTGCCTGCCGACGTTGCGCCTGGGTTGCAAATCCCTGGAAGATCGGCACATCGAGCTGCAGGCCGACGCTCCAGCCATCGATCGACAGCTCGGCCGAGCCCAGGGGCTGCTGGGTTTCAGGATCACGGCCGACGAATTCATTGTTCACATTGCGTGAGTAGCTGGCATTCAGACCGAGGCTCGGAAAATGGCCGGCGCGCGCGATGCGCAGGTCGGCTCGGGCCGTGCCCACTTGACCGATCTGCTGAAGTATCGCAGGGCTGGTCTCCAGTGCGATCGCCACCCATGCGTCGGCACTGGTCGGCTCGGGGATATCCAGCGGTACGTCCTCAATCAGGCGTGCATACTCGTCGAACAAGGTGCCGGTGATCTCGCGCAGTGCCTCGCGCGCGTCCAGCACGGCGTTTTCAGCCAGAATGACGCGAGCCTGAGCGGCATCGAACACGGCCCGTGCCTCATGCACGTCTGTGACCGCTGCCAGACCGACCTCAAAGCGCTGCTCGGCCTGCTCGAACTGTCGGCGCAAGGCCGTTTCCTCAGACCGGGCGAAGGCGACGGAGTCAAGGGCCGTCAGAACGTCAAAATAGCGTTCGCTGACGCGCAGCAGAAAATCCTGCCAGGCTTGGGCATATTGAGCCTGCGCGACGGTAAACTGGGCTTTGGCTGCATCGAGGCGCCCGTAGTTGGCATCATCGTAAATCGACTGGTTCAAATTGACCACGTAGCGTTCATCATCGTTGTCTTCGGTCGGCAGTTCCCGACCCGCGATGGTGACGGTGCTTTCACCGACCGTTCGGCTGGCTGAGCCGTTGATACTGGGTAGCAGGTTGGATCTGGCGATCACCGGCCCCTGTTCGGCGGCCTGCAGACGCAGCTCGGCGGCACGCAGCTCGGCATCGTTGCTTCGCGCCAGTTCGTAGACACCCATCAGATCGACCGCCTGGGTCACGGGTGACATTGAAAGGCACAGTGCGGCGATCAGTACACTTTTGTTCATAACTTATTCCAGTGTTCGGGACGCGTGGATTCGGCCCGGTCATATAAAGTTAAATCTGTCATTGATCCGAAGACAATGCTTCTCGAGACGGATCAGTCAGAACTCGAACTGAGCCGGGTCCTCTGCGCCAATCAGGCGCGGCAGATCGGTTTCAAAAAGACTCTCTTCAGACCAGCGCTCTCCGCGATGGGACAGGCAAACGGCCTCCATTGCCGGGCTGTCGCCGCGGACTGCAAACAGGCGGCCTTCGGGGCCCACCCAGGACTGAAACATCTCTGGAACCTGGCGCGAGGAACCGGTGATAACCACCACATCGAACAACCCGTCGGGAGAAAACTCCGACAGAGCATCGGCTCGGACGACTTCAACCTGGTCAATTCCACGTTCTGCCAGTCGACCGGCCGCAGATTCTGCCAGCTCAGCGTGAATTTCGACCGTGACGACATGAGCGCCGAGGCCCGCCATGCAGGCCGCAAGAAACCCAGAGCCGGTGCCGATTTCCAGGACGCGTTGACCGGGCTCGATCTCGAGTGCCTGCAAAGCCCGCCCTTCTTCCAGCGGCTTCATCATGACCTGACCCTTTTCCAAAGGGATGCGCAGATCGGCGAAGGCCAGCTTTCGGTAGCGTGACGGGACGAAATCCTCGCGAGGCACATCGCCCAGGATGTCCAGCACGCGGGTATCGAGCACGTCCCAGGTGCGGACCTGCTGCTCGACCATGTTGAAGCGCGCCTGTTCTAGATTCAAAGACATCGGTATTCCAATCGGTTCAAACGCCAGGGTTCCATTGTACCCGGCCACGGGTCCCCTGGGACTGTGCCAGTCGTCACGAAACGAACAGAATAGTGGTTCAGCGTGAGGGCGCGCTCAGACCGGCAAACGACGTATCCGTGCGCCGAGCTGGCGCAGTTTCTCTTCGATATTCTCGTACCCGCGGTCGATGTGATAGACCCGGTCAACCACCGTATTGCCATCAGCGACAAGTCCAGCCAGCACCAGACAGGCCGATGCGCGCAGGTCGGTGGCCATAATCGGCGCACCGGTCAAGCGTTCAACACCACGCACGATGACCGTGTTGCCCTCGACCCGCATGTCCGCGCCCAGACGCTGCAGCTCCTGCACATGCATGAATCGATTCTCGAAGACGTTTTCTCGCACCACGCCCGTGCCCTCGGCAATCGAATTGAGGGCAGTGAACTGGGCCTGCATATCCGTCGGAAAGCCGGGATAGGGTGCGGTGGCAATGTTGACCGCACTAGGCCGTTGCCCATGCATCTCGAGCTCGATCCAGTCCGGTCCGGTCGCTATCTGCGCACCGGCGTCTTTCAGCTTGGCCAGAATGGCATCCATGGTCTGCGGTGCCGCGTTGACGGCCCGGACCTTGCCGCCAGTCATTGCCGCAGCGACCAGAAAGGTCCCGGCCTCAATCCGATCCGGCACCACCCGATAGTCGAACCCGGCCAGCTCGGGCTGGCCCTCGACGGTGATCGTATTGCTGCCGTGGCCGCTGATTTGAGCACCCATGCTGATCAGACACTCGGCCAGATCAACCACTTCCGGCTCCTGAGCCGCGTTCTCGATCACGCTCGTGCCCTCCGCAAGACAGGCCGCCATGAGAAGGTTCTCCGTGCCGGTGACGGTCACGGTGTCGAAGACGATCCGGGCACCGACCAGCCGATCGGCCCATGCGTGGATATAGCCGGCTTCCACGCTGACGTCTGCGCCCAGCGCCGTCAGCCCATCGAGATGCAGATTGACCGGCCGTGCGCCGATGGCACAGCCGCCGGGCAGCGACACCTTGGCCTCGCCCGTGCGGGCCAGCAGCGGACCCAGAACCAGGATCGAAGCTCGCATGGTCTTGACCAGGTCATAGGGGGCGACGTGTCCCTCCAGGTCGCCCGCATCAAGGCTGACCGCACCGTCATCGCCGAGCGTGACCGCCACCCCGAGATGCCCGAGCAATTCGATCGTGGTGGTCACATCTTTCAAATGCGGCACACCGGTCAGGCGGCTGGGCTGGCCGGTCAGCAGCGCGGACATGAGGATGGGAAGGACCGCGTTTTTTGCCCCGGAAATCTCGACCGTGCCGTTCAGCGGCACACCGCCAGTGATTTGTATTCGCGCCATATCGGTCTCAGCGCTCAGCTTCGGCGGGGGTCTTGAGATCAAGACTGAGCGCGTGGATTTCGCGTCCGAGCTCGGCTCCGATCGCCGAGTGAACCCGGCGGTGACGTTGAATCCGAGAGAGCCCCTCGAATTCATTGCTCTCGATTCGGGCGGTGAAGTGCACCTGGTCGTCACTGATCACACTGACGCGCGCAGACGGCATTGCCTGTAGAATACGCTGTTCGATTGCTTTGGGGTCCATTCTGGAGCTCGTGTTTCAGTCCTGGGGTGGCCGTCGTTGATCGTCGGCACGTCGCGCACCACAGTGTAGCGCATGATGCCCGTGGTTCCGGCCTCGCTCATTGTTCACGACCTTCGACGATTTAATTGATTTGCCGCGTCGCTGCCCAAGGTCCATCTGACCCATCCGTTCAACCCGACAAGCAAATGACCAGCACTCTCGCCATCGCTCTGCTCGAAATCGTCGCCGGATTTGTTCTGCTGATCTGGGCGGCCGATCGTTTGATATCGGGCGCCTCGGCGCTGGCTCGCAACCTGGGAGTCTCACCGCTGATCGTTGGTCTGACCATCGTCGGATTCGGCACCTCGGCCCCTGAAATGCTCGTCTCGGCCATGGCCTCGTTCCGCGGCGCCCCATCGCTGGCCATCGGTAACGCGATCGGCTCCAACATCGCCAACATCGGCCTGATCCTCGGCATCACAGGATTGATCTATCCGCTCAAGGTGGAGTCTGTGACCCTGAAGCGCGAATTCCCGGTCCTTGCGTTCATCATGATTCTGACGCTGGGTCTGATGCTCAACTTCCAGCTCAATCAGTTCGATGGGATCATTCTGATCAGCGGCCTGTTCGCCGTGGTGGGGGGGATGATTTATCTGGGCGTGCGTTCGGAGGGCTCGGATCCGATGGCCGCGAGTCTGACCGAGGAAGTGCCCGAAGGCGTGTCGACAAAGAAGGCGCTGCTATGGACCGCCATGGGCATACTCTTGCTGCCGCTCAGTGCGCACATTCTGGTTGAAGGAGCAACCACGCTTGCCGGCATCCTTGGCGTCTCCGATGCGCTGATCGGCTTGACCATCATCGCTTTCGGCACCAGCCTGCCGGAGCTGGCGGCGGCCGCAGCCTGTGCACTGAAGAAAGAGGACGACCTGGCGATTGGCAATATTCTGGGCTCGAACATGTTCAACCTGCTGGGCGTGCTCGGCATTGCTGCCTTGATCGCCCCGATGAAGATTGAACCGCTATTGATCTATCGCGATGTCACGGTCATGTTCGCGCTGACCATCTTTCTGTTCCTTGCCGTGGCGCGACGAAACGGTCCTGGCATGATTACGCGCCCGGTGGCCGGGGTGATGCTGCTGACCTTTCTGACCTATCAAAGCTTCATCATCCACCAGGGCCTCAACTGATTCGCGCCATGTCTGAACAACCCCTCGACGAAGCCCGACTGATGAGCGCAGCGCGCGAAGTGCTCGAAACCGAGGCGCGCGCAATCCTTGACCTGCGCGAGCGCATGGACGGTGCCCTGGTCGGCGCCTGTCGCCGCATCCTTGCTATCAAAGGTCACCTGATCGTGCTTGGCATGGGGAAATCCGGCCACATCGGCCGCAAGATCGCGGCCACGCTGGCCTCGACCGGAACGCCGGCTTTCTTCGTCCATCCGGCCGAAGCGAGCCACGGCGACCTGGGCATGATTAAGCGTGACGACCTGATCCTGGCCATCTCCAATTCCGGTGAAACCGAAGAGCTGCTCAAACTGCTACCGGTGATCAAGCGACTGGGCGTGGGCCTGATTGCCATGACGGGCAACCCGGACTCATCGCTGGCCCGCCACGCCGATCTCCATCTTGACACCTCGGTCAACCAGGAAGCCTGCCCGCTGGGTCTGGCGCCGACCGCCTCGACTTCGGCCCAGCTGGCCTTTGGCGATGCGCTGGCGATCGCCCTGCTTGACGCCCGTGGCTTCACCGCCGAGGACTTCGCCCGCTCTCATCCCGGCGGCAAGCTGGGCAAACAGCTATTGCTGCACATCAGTGATCTGATGCACCGCGACAAGGACCTGCCTCGGGTGCCCGAATCGGCCAGCCTGGGCGATGCCATCATCGAGATGACGCGCTCGCGCCTGGGCCTCTGCGCCCTGGTCGATCCGGAGGATCGCCCGGTCGGCGTGATTACCGACGGCGACATCCGCCGCCATGTCGAAGAGATCAGCGACCTCAAGCAATTCCCGGCGCGCCGAATCATGACGCCCGACCCCCAGACTATCCTCCAGGATGCCCTGGCCGCGACCGCCGTCGAGCTGATGCAGCAGAATCGCATTCAGGGGTTGCTGGTCACCAACGGCGCCGGCCAGCTGGTCGGCGCATTGAATTTCCAGGATCTGCTCCAGGCCGGTGTGGTCTGATGGCCAACGATCGCGCCCAGCTCTTATCCCGGGCCGCCGCGGTCCGGTTGGCGGTGTTCGATGTCGATGGCGTGATGACCGATGGACGGATCAGCTACACCAGCGACGGCGCCGAAATCAAGAGCTTCCACAGCCAGGACGGACTGGGTCTCAAGGCCCTGCGCCAGAACGGCATTGAAGTGGCCGTGATCACCGCTCGCCAGTCCAACATCGTCGAACGGCGCATGGGCGAACTGGGCATCGCCTACCTCCTGCAGGGTCGCCGGGACAAATCCCGAGCGCTCGACGAGCTGCTCACGGAATTGAACCTCGACGAAAGCCAGACCGCCTACACCGGCGATGACCTGGTCGACTGGCCCGCCATGGGCCGCTGCGGCCTCAAATGCGCCCCGGCCGATGCCCACCACCACATCCTCGATCGGGCCGACTTTCGCTGCCAGCGCCCCGGCGGCGCCGGCGCCGTGCGCGAGGTCTGCGAGCTGGTCCTGGAGGGCCACGGGCTGCTGGAAGCCTGGCTGGAGTCGTTTTCTTGACCCGCGCCCTGGTCCTGGTCGGCGCCGCGGTGTTGGCCGCCGCCGTGTTGTTTCGCTGGTGGCTGCCGAGCGAGCGAGTCACCACGCCCGCGATCAGCCGCCCCGACACCCGCTTGGACTACCGACTGGAGGATTTCAAGGCGCATTTCCACGATGAGCAAGGCCGGCCCGAACTGCTGGTTCAGGGCCCCAGCCTGGAGCACGATGCCGAGAGCCGGGTGGTCACCCTGCGCAATCCTGAATTCGAAGTCGCCACTCCGGCCGAACCCTGGAAAGGCCGCGCCAACCAAGGCGTATTCGAACGCGAATTCGACACCCTGCGCTTGGTTGATGAGGTCGAACTCTGGCGCGACGGGCCGAAGGGCCGACTGATTGTGACCACGCAGGCCCTGCAGCATCAGCGCCCAGCGCGTACAATCAGTGCCGATGTGCCGGTTATTCTGACCCGACCGGGCACTGAATTGAATGCCGGTGGTCTGATGATTCAACTCGATACAGAAACGGTCGCACTCTCCGATGATGTCCATATTCAAGCACAGCCCGCCGCTCTTCAGAATTGAACGACGCCAGCGCTTGCTGTCTGTCGGATTACTCTTAACTGTTTGTGCTTCTTTCCTGGGAAATCCGGGTTGGGCTCAAAACGGAGAAAACGCAGCACCGGTGGAAATAGAAAGCGAGGTCGGCGAGCTCGATGTCCCGACCGGAGCCTATGTCCTTAGGGAAAATGTCAAAATCATCCGCGGCAATCTCACCGTCCTTGCTGACGAAGGACGCGCCTTCGCCGCAGAATCAGGTGGATTTGAGCGTGTCGAACTCTCTGGCGCCCCAACTCGCTGGAACGACACACTCGAGGATGGTAGCCGAGTCGACGGCGAGTCCGACGAGATCCTCTATGACTTCACCACCAATCTGATCACAATGCGCGGCAACGCTGAAATCCGCAATATTCAGGGTGAATTTAGCGGAAACCAACTGGTCTATAACCTGGATACTCAGAGGCTCGTAGGCGACGGAGGCGTTCGCCTGCTGATCGAACCCGCGACAGCGCAATCGGCATCCGAACAAGTCCTCAGCAATGACGAAGGCGGAGAAACCGACGCCGATAGTTCCGCAAGCAATGAGGAGCCCGAGTCGCCCCCAGAGTTGCCTCAGGATGACGGCTCCAATTCCAACGCCCGCGGCGACTGAACTCGAATGCTGACCGCCGAACAACTGGTCAAGCGATATCGTGGCCGAGCCGTCGTCCACGACGTATCGCTTGAGGTGGCGCGTGGAGAGATCGTGGGCCTGCTGGGCCCGAACGGCGCCGGCAAGACCACCACTTTCTACATGGTGGTGGGCCTGGTCGCCGCCGACGGCGGCCGGATCAAGATCGGCGACACCGATCTGACCAAGGCCAACATGCACCAGCGCGCCCGCAAGGGCTTGGGTTACCTGCCGCAGGAAGCCTCGATCTTCCGAAAGCTCTCGGTCTCGGACAACATTCTCGCGATCCTGCAGCTGCGCAAGGATCTGAATCGCGAACAGCGTAAGTACGAGCTGGGCCGACTGATGGACGACTTCCACGTCTCGCATCTGGCCGATCAGATGGGCGTGTCCCTGTCCGGCGGCGAGCGTCGCCGCGTCGAAATCGCCCGCGCCCTGGCCGGTAACCCGAATTTCATCCTCCTCGATGAGCCCTTCGCCGGCGTGGACCCGATCTCCGTCGGCGAGATCCAGCGCATCGTCAAGCAGCTCACCGAGCGCCACATCGGCATCCTGATCACCGACCACAACGTGCGCGAAACCTTAGGCATCTGCGACCGGGCCTACATCATCAGTGAGGGCCGGGTGCTGACCCACGGCAAGCCGGAAGAGGTGTTGGCGGACGAGAATGTCAGGAACGTTTATTTGGGGCAGGAGTTTAGGCTTTAGAAGCAAGGCGCAGGGCTCAAGGCTAAGGGTTCAGGGCGAAGGAAATGAGGATTGCTCAGTGATCGGAGGGACGGACATCGGAGGCGATCATTCCAACCTGTCGTCCCGGGCGAAGACCCGGGATCCAGTGGCTTAAATCGGGCGCATCAGTCGCTGGGCCCCTGCTCAAGGCAGGGGTGACGGTGAAGGGGTTGAGGGTTCAGGGTTCAGGGTTTTCAGGGCCTTGGCGAAGGCTTTGATCTGGGCGGGTTCGGTGTTCCAGGAGCAGACAAGGCGGCCGACATCGGTGTAGCCGGGCCAGAGGTGGAATTCGAAGCCCTGGTCTTTCAGCGCCTGCAGGACGCCGGGCTCGGCCTGGATGAAGACCTCGTTGGCCTCGACCGGCCATTTCAGCGACGCGATCGAGCTCGCCTCGATGACGGCCGCCAGTTCGGCGGCGCGACCGTTCGCGCCGCGGGCCAGGTCAAGGGCCAGATCGTCCTCGAGCATCGCCAGGATCTGGGCCGAGACGTAGCGCATCTTCGACAGCAGATGACCCCCGCGCTTGCGCCGGCGCTCGAGACCCTCCAGCCACTCCGGATGCCCGAAGACCACCAGCGCTTCGGCGTTCAGGGCCCCGTTCTTGGTCAGGCCGAGGCTCAGCACATCCACGCCCGCCTGCCAGGTTACCTCTGCCGGCGTCACATCCAGCCACGTCAGTGCGTTGGCGAAACGCGCCCCATCCATGTGCAGGGGCAGGCCGCGTTCCTGGGCCACCTCGGCGATGGCGCGGATCTGCTCGGGTCGATAGCAGGTGCCGCATTCGGTGGCCTGGGTGATCGAGACCACCGAGGGCTTGACGTTGTGGACGCCGTGGACACCGGCCGAGTCGATCGCCTTCGCCAGCGCCTCGGGGTCGAGTCGGGCATGGTCCCCGGCCAGGGGCATCAGCTTGGCCCCGGCCGTATAGAACTCCGGCGCCCCACCCTCGTCGTTGTGGATATGAGCCACCTGATGGCACATCACCGCCCCCCAGGGCGGAATGATCTCGGCCAGGGCAATGCAGTTGGCCGCCGTTCCCGTCGAGATTGGCAGCACTTGGCACTCGGTGCCGAACCAGTCCGACAGGCGGTCGTTCAGCTCACGGCTGTAGCGGTCGTCCGAGTAGGCCGTCGCATAGCCGTCGTTCGCCTTGAGCAGCGCCTCCATGATGTGCGGATGCGCGGGCGCTTCGTTATCGCTCTTGAAATTCATGCCGAGGTAGTCAGTTTCGAATCACGGGCGATATTGTAACGCCGCGGCCGAGCCGCCCCCTCTCTCAGAGCGTCCCCTGAAAACGGTCGCCGAAGATCTCATTGAGATTCACGAAAGGCGATTCGGGCAGTTCAAGGTTCTGCTCGCAGTTGAGCGAAGTCGACAGCGTGAAGCGATCAAGGGCGTGGAAGCTCGATCGAGCCGAGACGCGGATCGCGTAGTCCCCGGGCGAGTCGAAGCGCGCGTAGATCGGATGCGCGTCATTATCGCTCGTGCGGGTCGAAAAGGTCCAGTTCGTGGTGCCGCTCGAGTAGACCTTGAACCAGCCGTCGCGGCCCGAGCCCTCAGGATCCTCACCCTCGCAGTCGTTTTCCTGCGGATCGAACTCTTTCGGGCACACCACATTCCCGTTGCTCTTGCGTCCGAAGAAGGCATCGGCCTCAATCTTCAGCCAGCTATCGTTGTGGTCGGTGGAGGAGGTCCCGTTGCTCACCTGCGAGCGCCAGCAAAAGCGATACTCGCCGGGGTTGTTGATTCGAATCGGATAGACGAGCAAGCCGTTGCCGGGATTATTCAGCGACTGACTCCCCTCCCAGATGATGAAGTCCCCGCCCGTTGCTGCACCGGGATCGGAAAGATCCGGTGCCTCGGAGGTCACTCGATTCTGCCACGACGCGGGCAGATTGCCGATCGACTCGGCTTCGATGATGAGGCGGCCGTCGATCTCGTCGAAGTAGCCGGGCAGACTGGCCTGGGCCATGAGCGCCGGACTCAGGAAGGAGAGGAAAACGCCCCACGCTCGATGCATGATCAAACCTGCTCTGTTTCTAAGCCCCTTGCTGGAGGCGTATGCTCGCACGACTGCGCGGGGCGAGACAACAGCGCAATCGTCCGATTCGCGGCCTTGCCGCGAGGGACCGGGCGCTTATCGGACTGGCGTCAGGCCTCAGCGCCCGGGCAGACCACGGCAACCGTACCGTCAGAGCGCTTTTCGAAGCGCATGGGATTACAGGCGGTTGATGTCCGAAAGTCGGTCAAGTCGATGCCGAGGCGCTCCAGCATCGGAATGAAAGATTCAGGCCGGGGAACCGGGCTGTACTCCAGGCCTGGGAAATGACCAGGATGGGTGGGCACGACCATCAAGGATATCGGGCTGTCGGAAAACACCGCGGTGCCCATTGACAGCTCCAGGTCCGCGTAGATCGCACCGCTCGTTGCATCGAGATCCTTCAAATCCCCTCGTACCTGTGTGCCGTCAGGGAACGTCAATTGGAATCTGCTGTGGCGGGCAATATAGTTGGACTGCGAGATCAGGTAACGAGCAATGGTCACCACGCGCTCACTGAGTTCAGCAGACTGCTCCTCCCAGATCGTTTGGTAATGCTCGGCGAGAATATTCTCGAACGATCGCTGCTGCAATGATGAGTAACCTTCACCGCCGATCAGGTCCATCACGGATTGGTAATGCCAGGATTGACCGCTGAAATCGACGTGAACGATTGCCCCGAGAAAGCGACGTACGGCTTCGTGGGCGGCTTGGATATCTCTCATGACCGCCGCATCGCCGCTCGCCGGCTCGGCATGGCGACGGAGCGATCCCAGCAAGATCCGTGGCGTGAAAAATCCTTCCACCGTGGAAGGATCGGGCAGGTCGTCCACGTTGATGCCCTCCAGGTCATACCAGGTCTGGACACCGAAGAACCGCGTCTCGCCTCGCCACGACTCGATCACATACATCGGGTAAACGACCGTGCTCTGGTCGTGGGGTGCCCAGTACGGCGCGCTCTGCTCGGCATGGTAGGTAAAGGAGGCGTCCGATCGGCAGTCGAGACACACGGTCAGCGGTGGCACAGCGGGCTCTGCATTGACTTGGACGGAGGCAAACATTGTGAAACTGAGCGCTAGCGCAAATTCAACCGATGCCCTCGCCCAGTTCAGGCGAGGGCACCATCCGTTCCGTTGTTCAACCATCAGCCCTGAGCGCTTTAGTCTCGGAGGCACTGGACGGACATCAACACGTCATCAATAAAGATAAACGCCATGCGGGCACAGCTGCTCGATGGCGTAAATCCACTAGTGTTGAGACCCATTCTATTGGCCAGGCCAAGCAAGCTGTTGAAATATGCTGGTTCCTCAAAGGTGGTATTCAGATCCTCTGGTTCATTTGGAATCCTTACTCCTCCGGAAAACAAGAGTCTGCTTTGATCGACCTCGAATTTCACATCAACATTACCAAAAATGTCGGTGCTTACATTCTCGACAGGAACGCGAGCATACGTGCCGTCGGGAAAATTCACCCTAACCGTTGTGTTCGGATTAATGGTTCCTCCACTCCCTAAAAGCCGATCACCAACACGCTGACCCGCTTCAGTCAACCCAAACCGAATCCGACCCCAAGTTGAGTCAAAGGCGAGCGTTAAACCTTCTTCGAAGGTATCGCGCGTCATATCTGCGATGCCAGGACCTGCCAGATCAATGGCTGAGTCTGGCGCATTCGGAATATCGCGAGAGTCAATTTCGCCCAAAAGCGAGGCCGCGAATTCTTCAACTGCCTGAAGCCCTTCATTGATACTCTGTAGCTCCACTGGATCTCCTGGCCGCTGAATCGCTAGTTTCTGCAATCCTCCCTGAGTCAATGAGGCTCCGGAAACTTCGTCTCCATCGGTGCCGTCTGGCGCGGAATGCGGATTCATGTCGCCCCAGTCGTACCAGACGTTGACGTCGTAGAAACGAATCTGATCCGAGTTCGGATTGATCACGTACATCGGATAGACCACGATATTGCCGTTGCCGGGCGCACCGTTGGGGGCGGCCTGCTCTGCAGCGGATGCAAAGGACGCATCGGACTGACAATAGTCGCAGACTGTAATCGGGGGAACGCCAGTGCTACCCAAGGCGAATAAAGGGAAGGCCGTAAGCCAGCACAGCAAGAGCGTTCGAGAAAACGCCTCAATATGAGCCGGGGAACAAACATTCTTACATGATCTTTTAAAGAATTTCATAACAAAACTCTCCAATCGATTACCCCTCGAGATTCTCAGTATCTGCAAATAGCACTATATGTCAATATCTGAGTTCAAGTTTTTTATTTTCAGCATTTTTGAGTATTTGATCACTCGACCCGTCTTTACTCCTGTGACTAATAAAATGGGCCTTGGTTGCTAGAGGCTTCGAATCGTGTGGTTTGATACGAATGAGAGCAGCGCTGAACCACCAAGGATCGCGTCCTAACTATGCTGCAGAATCGAGCGGCAGCCCACACCGTTCGCATGACCGATCTGCGAAAATGCAACCATGTCGACGGAACCCATAGACCCCTCGAAAGTCCTCCAGCGCGACCTGCCCTGGCTGCAGCGTCGGCGCAAGCAGCTGCTTCGCTTTCGCGGGCCGGGGGGCAAGCGCGAGAAGCTCCTGAGCGACTATCAGTCGCGCCTTGAATCGTCGCTGAGCCAGCGCCGGGCTCGCGCCGAGCAGGTGCCTTTGGTGCAACCAGCGCCCGAGTTACCGATCAGCGAGCGCGAGGGCGAGCTGGTCGAGGCGATCGAAAAGCATCAGGTCATCATCGTGGCCGGCGAGACCGGCTCGGGCAAGTCGACCCGGCTACCGCAGATCTGCCTGCGCGCCGGTCGCGGTCAGCGCGGTTTGATCGGCTGCACGCAGCCGCGCCGCATCGCCGCGCGCTCGGTGGCGCGGCGGGTCAGTGAGGAGCTCGGCTCGGAGCTGGGCGGTGTGGTCGGATTCCAGGTCCGGTTCAATGAACGCGTGTCGGATCAGAGCTGGATCAAGTTTATGACCGACGGCATCGCGCTGGCCGAGGTTCATCAGGACCGCCGGCTCGATCGCTACGACACGCTGATCATCGACGAGGCCCACGAGCGCAGCCTCAACATCGATTTTCTGCTGGGTTACTTGAAGAATCTCTTGCCGCGGCGACCCGATCTGAAAGTCATTATCACCTCCGCCACCATCGACACGGAGCGCTTCTCCAAGCATTTCAGCGACGCCCCCGTCATTCAGGTCGAGGGCCGGGGTTATCCCGTCGACATCGAATACCAGGCACCGAAAGACGGCGAAGATCTACCGGCGCAGGTCGCACGGGCCGTCGACCGGGCCGGCCGGATCGACGCCCGGGGGGACCTGCTGGTGTTCCTCCCCGGGGAGCGCGAGATTTTTCAGGTCGCCCGCGCGCTGCGTCGCAAGACATTGCCGCACACGGAGGTGCTGCCGCTCTACGCCCGCCTGCCTGCGGCCAGTCAGGACAAGATTTTTCACCCGGGTACGGGCCGACGTATCGTGCTGGCAACGAATGTTGCTGAAACCTCCCTGACCGTGCCCGGCATCCGCTTTGTGATCGACTCCGGCCTGGCCCGTATTTCGCGCTACGCCGCCCATTCGCGCGTGCTGCGACTGCCGATCGAGCCCGTTTCCCAGGCGGCCTGCAACCAGCGCGCCGGTCGCTGCGGACGGGTCGGTCCTGGCGTGTGCATCCGACTGTTCGATGAGGACGATTTTGCCAATCGGCCCGAATTCACAGAACCCGAGATACAGCGCGCTGGCCTGGTCGGCGTGGTGCTGGAAATGCTGGCCCTGGGCCTGGGCGACCCCGAAGATTTTCCGTTCATCGATCCGCCTCCTCGGCGGTTGTTGGGCGAAGCCTGGCAAACGCTGCAGGAGCTGCAAGCGACCGATGGGGCTGGTCATGACAAGCGTCAGCTGACCAAGATCGGTCAGCAGCTCGCGCGCCTGCCTGTCGACGCGCGCTTCGGTCGAATTCTGATCGAGGCCCACCAGCGCGGCTGTCTCGCGGATGCGCTGGTGCTGATGGCCGCGCTCAGCCTGCCCGATGTGCGCGAAAGACCGATCGATCAGCAGCAGGCGGCCGATCAGGCCCATCAGGCGTTTCGGGTGGCGAAATCGGATTTTCTGACGCTGCTCAAACTCTGGCGCTGGTGGCAGGATACGCGCAAGCAGCACCGTCGAAGCCAGGCCGATCGGCTGGCAAGAAAGCACTTCTTGAGCGTGCCTCGACTGCATGAATGGGGGCAGCTCCACGGCCAGATCGCCCAGATCGCGCGCGACGAGCGCTGGCCACTGAAACACGCCAGGCCCGATGAGGAGGGGAGCATTCATCGCAGCTTGCTCAGCGGCCTGCTCGGAATGGTCGGGCAGCATCAGGAAAAAGGCGAGTATCAGGGCGCACGCGGCCACAAATTCAGAATCTTCCCTGGCTCGGTCCTGGGGCAAGGCAACCCGGCCTGGGTGATGGCCGGCGAATTGGTCGAGACCGGTCGAACCTATGCCCGCATGGTCGCGCCCATCGAGCCGGCCTGGCTCGAACAACAGGCCGGCCACCTGATCAAACGACGGGTGTTCGATCCATTCTGGGACCGCCGCTCGGGCCGGGTCATGGGCTATGAGCAGATCAGCCTGCACGGCCTGATCCTGGTCGAGAAACGGCGCACGCACTACGGCCCACACGATCGGGCGACGGCAAGACAGCTGTTCATCCGCCACGCCCTGGTGCGCGGCGAAATTCATCACCGGGCGGAATTTCTCAAACGAAATCGGGCCCTCAAGGCAGAGTTGGCAGGCCACGAACACCGGCGTCGACAACGCGATGTCCTGGCCGCCGAAGGAGAGTTGGAGCAGTTCTTCGACCAGCGCATCCCCGCCGATGTCTTTACCACCAAGGCCTTCGCCGCCTGGCACGATCGACTTGCCCAGGATCAACGCGACCAGCTGCTCTACGACCGGGCCACGCTCCTGCGTGAGGACGCTGAACTGGCCGGGCGCGACGCCTTTCCGGGCCAGATGAAGATCGGGCGAGAGCATTTTCCGCTCACCTATCGCTTCGAGCCCGGCGAAGCGGACGATGGGGTGACCCTGCGCTGCCCGCTGCACCTGCTCAACCAGCTCAAGCCGGCGCGCCTGAGTTGGCTGGTCCCCGGCCTGCAGCGCGACAAGATCGCCGCTCTGATCGGCAGCCTGCCGAAATCCCTTCGGCGCGCGCTGGTGCCGGTCAAGGAGTTTGCACAGGCCGCTCACGAGGCGCTCGAGGCCAGCGAACGCCGGGCCGATGAGTCGCTCGAATCCGCCCTGGCACGTGAGCTGGCACGAATGAGCGGCCTAGAGATCGGCGCTGATAATTTTCAGCTCGAAAAGCTGCCGCCCCATCTGTGGATTCGAGTCCAGCTATTTGACGACGCAGGCTCTGAGCTGGCCGCCAGCCGCCGGATCGAGGACCTGACGGAGCGCTTCGCACAGCGGGCCCGCCAGGAATTCATGGCGCTCCAGGCCGACCAGTGGCAGCGCGACGGGCTGCAGCTGCCGGATTTACCGGAACTACCGGAAAAAATCAAGACGCGGGGAGGCCACCAGGCCTGGCCAGCGCTTGTCGACCAGGGGCAGCGTGTCGGCGTACGGGTCTTCGACCGGCCTGAGGATGCAAGGGTGGCCCACCGCGACGGCATAGCCACCCTCATGCGTCAGGCCCTGAACGACAAATGGAAATACCTTCGAAAGCACAGCGGGCTCTCACAGCCCGCGCAAATCGCCTGGGCTCGAATCGAAGATGTTGGTGAGCTGACCGAACGCCTGCGCAACATGGCCCTATATGGGTTCCTGGATTCGTCCTGGTCAATCAGGAATCGCGCGACATTTGACCGGGACCTTGAAGGCGTCAGGAGGGACCTGATCTCCCGGTATCAGACGCTCAGCAGTATTCTGGACGGGTGCCTGATTCGCTGGCACGAGCTCGGCCTCCACATCGAGAGCCTGGCCGACGCGGTCCCCAAGGCCTACCAGGACCTACGTTCCCAGCTCGACGATCTAATGTATGCGGGCTTCATCGACGATATCAGCGCCGACCGTCTCGAGGACTATCCACGCTACCTCGAGGCCATCGAACAGCGCTTGGAAATCATCGAATACGATCCGCGCCGGGATCACGATCGGATGCGGGACGTCGAGCCGTTCTGGCACCAGTATCTGAGTCACCTCGAGCAGGGTTACAGCTACACAGCGGCGCTGGATGAGTTTCGTTGGCTACTGGAAGAGTATCGTGTCCAGGTTTTTGCCCAGAAACTGGGAACGCGTCACAAGGTCTCGCCAGAACGTCTCAGGCGGGCTTGGGACGAGGTGGAAAAAAGCCGGAAGAATTGAACCTTGACTCGAAAAAATCCTCTTAAACTGGTTGTATTAACGCAACTTTTATGCTTTTAAATGTTTTTGAAACATGCGGACCCGGTAAACTACACGCTCAATATAATTTCGGACAGTTAGACGACGTGGCATTGAAAATCAACAAACTAATTTCAGCTTTCTGCGCGCTCGGCCTCTGCGCAGGCTCACTGGTGGCACAAACGGACGGCATTGAAAAGCTGTCTGTGCCCAATTATTTGCTGCAGGGCGAGATCGGCTCGCTGGATCTGGTGATCGACAACAACCGATCTTTTAGCCTTCTTGCCCCGCCCGCCTTCAACTACGACTCAGGGACCGGCGGAATCGATTTCAATATCCTCGGGCCGCTGTTCTGCTTCTCTTCTGTCGATGCGCCGATCAACCCCGCCCTCTTTTTGACCCTGGTCGATGGCAATGGCGACACGGTGGTCGACATGCTCGGGCTCGAAGATTTCCTTCAGTATCGGCTGGCGTTCGACGAGATTGCGGTCACCATTCCAGAATCCGGCGCCTGCTTCTACGAAAGTAAGGACGGTTTCGGGGTCGATGGCGTGGAGCGACCTACCGTTCAGGGCGACGGCGACAGAATTTTTGCCGATGAATTCATCGCTGAAAGTCAGCTCACGGTGGAGTTCATTGATGTCCCGGAATTCGTCCGGCCCGGTGAGTCGATCAACTACACGATCGAAATCAGCAACTCGGGCAATCGTCCGGCGAGCGCGGTCGGCTTTCAGGAACTCTATCCCCGCAACGTAGCGCTGTATCCGGGCGGACAACTGCAGGGTGGCTTTTATAGCTGCCAAGGCTTCGGCGGCGCCAGTTGCGCCGACGCGGCGCCCAATCTCGGCGACCCGTCGATCCGCGGCAAGGACATCGTGATTCCAGCCGGCGGTATGATTCGCTTTGACGTGACCCGGCAGGTCTTCAGCGCCTCTCCCGTTGGCGGATCGATCGAACTGTACGCCGGAGCCATTGATCGGAGCACCTCGGATCTGAGTAGCTGGGACTCCGCAACTTCAACGATGATTGTCATCGGCGAAGGACAGTCGATCGCCGCTGAATTCGAAAATGATGGTCTCCCCGTGGCCAATGGCATCGACGAGGCTGTCATGCGCGTGACCGCTCTGGACGATAATAAGAACCCGACTCCGGATGTCTTTGTTCAGGTCAGTGATGCCAATGGCCTGGATTTCACCGCCACCAGTGGGGTGACCGGCCCTGACGGTAGCGTCGAGTTCCGTGCTCGCACGGTCGGTGCCGAAGCCGCTGGCGCGTACCTGCCGGCATTCTTTGCGCCCGATATTGGTGCGAATGGCGTCGGCGCCGACGTATCCGTTGATTTCGTGGCAGGCGATCCTGCCCAGTTCAGCGCATTCACGCTTACCGATGAGGTGATCGCGGATGGCGTCGACACAGGCATCATTGAAGTCAGCGTTTTCGATGCCTTCAGTAACCCCGTCGAAAACGCCACGGTAACGGTTCAGAACGACGATGGACTTGACTTCATTTCTCTGAGCAGCGCGACGGACGCGCAGGGCGTTGCCAGTTTTGCAGCGACGACGACGACCAGTGGCAGCTACACGCCGGTCTTCGCGCAAGCCATCATCGGAAGCACCACGTCCAGCAGCATGACCTTTGATCCAGGTGTTCCGAGCGATCTGGAGTTTGTGACGCAACCCAGCGATGTGAGCGCGGGCATCGCGATCAATCCTCCGGTGGTGCTGCACGTTGTCGACGAATTCGGCAATCTCGTTGACACCGACAGTGGATCATCGGTCACCACCCAGCTGCGCCTGAACGGCGATGGTGTCACTTTTTTCCAGGACGTAACGGCTTCGAACGGCGTCGTCACACTCTCGAATCTGGTTATCAACGACCCTGGAAGCGCCTACGACCTGAGAATCTTTAGCGACTACCCGACCGTCACCAGCGACAGCTTCGAGGTCTTCCCGATCCCTCAGGACTGAGCCGGCTGGATTGACCATCCCCATTAAAAAGGCCTGTCGCTATCGGCAGGCCTTTTGCTTGGTGAACGCCTCGATTCGCCAGAGCACCGAAGTACAATGCTTCTCATGCCTAAGAGCTCGCCATCATCAGCCATCACCGACTGGCTGGACGACTATCGTTCGGCCAGTCAGACCGGTTCCAGCGATATCGAGTTCGCCGTTGAGCGTTTACGTAATGACGGCCCGGACCGCGAAACGCTGGAGCTGATCTTTCAAGCGCTCGTCGGACTGAATCAACTCTCGCCCGACCCGGATACGGTGGCCGCGACGCTGCTGATACCCTCCGCGCAACAAGACGCTGATCTCGACGGCTTGAGCCCCTCTGTCCAGTCCCTGCTTGGGCAGCTCACGAAAATCACCCATTTCGGGCAAACCTATTTGCCCAACGACGGCAGCCGAGCTGAAGGGCTGCGGCGCCTACTGCTGGCGCTGATTGCCGATATGCGAGTGGTTCTGATCGCACTGGCCTGGCAGCTTGCCAGGCTTCGTCAAGCGCGCGAGTTGTCTGCCGAAGCGCGCCGAGCGCTGGCCCACGAGACCCGGGTCATCCACGCACCACTGGCCAACCGGCTCGGCATCTGGCAGCTCAAATGGGAGCTAGAGGATCTGTCTTTCCGATTCCTGGAGCCCGACACCTACCGCGAAATCAGCGCCCTGGTGTCGGAGCGACGATCGGATCGAGAAGCCTTCATCGGCAGTTTCATGGAGCGTTTGAAATCGATCGTCGGACAGCAGAACATTCAGGCCGATGTCAGCGGGCGGGCGAAACACATCTATTCGATCTGGCGCAAGATGCAGCGCAAGGGCCTCGACTTCCATGAGCTGTTCGATGTCCGGGCCGTGCGCGTCCTGGTTGACTCGGTCGCCGAGTGCTACGCCGTGCTCGGTCTGGTCCACACCCACTGGCAGCCGGTCCCTGGTGAGTTCGACGACTACATCTCCAAACCCAAGGCCAATTTGTATCAGTCCCTACACACCGCTGTCACCGGCGAAAGCGGTCGCGTCGTGGAGGTCCAGATCCGCACCCGCGATATGCATGCCCACGCGGAGCTCGGGGTGGCGGCTCACTGGCGCTACAAGGAAGGAGGTCCAAGGGACAGCGCGCTGGAACAGCGCATTGGCGAGATGCGCAAACTGCTCGACGGTCAGGACGATGACGACGAGAGCCTGCTCGAGAGCTTCGACAACGAGACCGGCGAGGACCGGGTCTACGTACTGACACCGCAGGGCGATGTCAAGGATCTCGCCTCGGGCGCGACACCGCTTGATTTCGCCTATCTGATCCACACAGAGGTCGGTCATCGCTGTCGGGGCGCGCGCATCAACGGTCGCATCGTTCCGCTCACCACCGTGCTGCAGAACGGGGACCGGATCGAGATTCTCACCGCCAAAGAACCGAAGCCATCGCGCGACTGGATGAGCCCGAGAATGGGCTACATCCGGACCGCGCGGGCGCGAGCCAAGGTGCGGCACTGGTTCAAGCAGGCCAATTACGACGACAACCTGGCCGACGGACGCCAGGCGATCGAGGCAGAATTCAAACGCCTGGATCTTGATCTCGCCGAATTGGATAGCGTCACAGGCACCTTCAATTTCAAGCGCGTGGACGATCTTTTCGTCGCCGTCGGCAGCGGCGATCTAACCACCGGTCAGATCGCAGGGGCGGTCGAGCGCGCCCGTGCTGCAAGTCGGCCAACGGAGCGGAAGATCACCGTTCAGGAACCTTCAGCGCAAGGCGACAGGGAAGACGATATCCGGATCGAAGGCGTCGGCAAACTGTTGCATCAGATCGCCCCTTGCTGTCAGCCGGTGCCGGGCGACTCGATCGGCGGCTACATCACCCGGTCGCGGGGCGTCAGCATCCACCGCCAGGACTGCCGGCAATTTCTCAACCTCATCGGTCAGCATCCCGAACGGATCCTGACCGTCAACTGGGCGGGAAGCGGGCGCTCCCACTATCCGGCACGGATTGTTCTAGAAGCCATGGACCGACGTGAACTGCTGCGCGATCTGGCCACGCTACTGGCCCACGAAAACGTAAATGTCAGCGCCATGAACACTCGCCATGAGGATGAAAACCACCATCAAGTCATCGAATTGACCGTTCAGGTCGCCGACTTCGATCAGCTCGCCGTCCTGCTCGGCAAGATGCAGTCCATCCCCAACGTCATCCACGCCCGGCGCGTCCGCAATCTGTAGCCGCACGGATGAACGCCAACGACCCGATCATCAGCGTCATCATTCCCAACTGGAACGGGGCGCACCATCTGCCCGAGTGTCTGAACTCGCTTCGGCAGCAGCGCTTCCGTGCCTTCGACACGGTCGTCGTGGATAACGGTTCCAGCGATGATTCCCTTGAAATTCTGGCGCGCGACTTCCCCTGGGTACGGATTATCGAGCGCGGCGATAACGGTGGTTTTTCGGCCGCCGTCAACGCGGGTATTCGCCAGACCGGATCACCCTTCGTGGTCTTGCTCAATAACGACACCCGCGCCGAACCGGACTGGCTGCAGGCCCTGCACGAGGGCATGCAACGCTACCCCGAGGCCAGCATGGGGGCTTCCCGGATGCTGCTCTACGACCCGCCCCATGCGATCGATTCGGCGGGCGACGGCTATTCGCTTCGTGCCGGCGCGGGATACAACCTGGCCGCCGGAGCATCGTCTGACAGCGTCGATGAGGACGCCTGGGTCTTCGGCGCCTGCGCTGGCGCGGCCATCTATCGGCGCTCGCTGTTCGAGGATATCGGTCTGTTCGACGAGGACTTCTTCCTGGTGTTTGAAGACGTTGATCTCGATCTGCGAGCCCAGGTGGCCGGCCATCGCTGCATCTATCTGGCGAATGCTATTGTCTATCACAAACGAGGCGCGTCGACGGACAACGCCAGCCTCGAAGTCATTTCTCGGTCCTGGCGCAACACGCTGTGGGTTGCGGGCAAGAACCTGCCCCTGCCTCTGCTGGCGGCCTGGGCTCTGTTCTTCATCCTGCGCGCTGTGCGGGTCTTCGTCGTAGCCATCCTTGACCGCGCCTGGCGAAAGATCCGGCCTTCGACGGCGTCGCCGGCGCCAGCGTCTCATTCCCCGATCGCGCCTGCCCCGAGCTGGCGGCAGGGTGTGATCGTGACCTGGTACTGGCCGGCCCTAAGAACGGCGCTCGCCACCCTGCCCCATAAGCGCAGAGCGCTGCGGCGGGTGCGGCGCCTAGGCACGCTGCGCCTGTTGCCAATCCTGCTCAGGCCCCAGCGCCTGGTTCAGGACACATCCAGAGTGCGCTCGTGACCGCACCCCCCGGAGCGGGCGCGGTCATCGTTGCCTACCACCCGGAACCCTCCCAGCTGACGGCACTGATCGCCGCCCTTGGCGGCCAAGTCGAACGAATCGTAATCGTGAACAATGGTCCGGCGGCCACGCTGACGATTTCGCGAGACTCGAAGACCATGGTCATCCAGGCCGAGACCAATCTGGGCGTGGGTGCCGCGATCAATCGAGGCGTGGCCGATCTGATCGACCACGACCTGGGCCACGCGCTGCTGCTGGACCAAGACAGCACGATCGGGCCCGATCTGGTCCTCACCCTGACAACCCATCTAGAGCGGGAACGCCAGCAGGCCGCGCCGGTGGCGGCAATCGGACCGAGCATCCGCGACCATGATGATCAGCGACCCGCACCCTTCCTGCGGTTCCGTCTACCGTTCAATCGCCGCCTCGAGGAGGGGCGTGATTGCGTGCCCTGCGACTACCTGATCACCTCCGGTTGTCTGATCGACCTGGACCACTGGGCAGCCATCGGGCCGATGCGTGAGGCCTGGTTCATCGACAACATCGACCTCGAATGGTGTTTCAGAGCGCGACGGAAGGGCTACGCGATTCTAGGTTGCTTCGAGGCCGAGCTCGGCCACCGGATCGGCGAGCGGCATCGTCTGCTAGGCCTGATTCCGTATCGCCGCCACGATCCAGATCGCCTTTACACCATGATGCGCAACCGCGTCTTTCTCTATCGCAGCGAGGCACCCATGGCCTTCGTTGTTCAGGATGGGCTGAGAGCAATCGGCAAGCTGGCCCTTTTCAGTCTGGTTCCGCCGCGCTGGACGCATCTTCGGCGGATGCTGGCCGGACTTCGCGACGGCCTGCGAACTCGTCCGGTGCCCTGACCACCCCGGTCTTTGCAGTCGCTGCGCGCCGAGCCTTTTCCATTCCGGCCAGAACGGCGTCGGCCGCGCGCATCGAAAAATGCGCTTCGACATTGGCCAGCCCGCCGCGCGCCAGTCGGTTCCAGAGGGCCTCGTCCTGAACGAGCCGGATGACCTGATCGGCAAACTGATCGGCATCGGCACCAATCAGTACATCCTGCCCATCCACCAGGAACATGCCCTCGGCTGCGCAGGGTGTCGCCACCACCGGCAGACCGTGGCTCATGGCCTGATTGACCTTGCCCTTGACACCAGCACCGTATCGCAGCGGTGCCACGGAAATCCGAGCCGCATTCAGATGCGGCTCCAGGTCCTCGACAAAGCCGTGGACGACAATGCCCGGCCTGCCATCGAGCGCCAGGATCGATTCGGGCATCCGGGAACCGATCAGGTGCAACTCGATGTCCGGGCGGGCTGCGCGGATCCGGGGAAAGATCTCGCTGGCCAGCCACTGCACGGCATCGACATTCGGCATGTGCTGGAAGCCGCCGACGAACAGCAGGCCGGCGCGCTCCGACCAGGCCGGCCCCAAGCCGTGAACCCGATGAATGTTCGACAGCACGCGAATGTCGGTGCCCGGGACTTCCTGTTGCAGCAGCGCCTGCTCCACCGGACTGACCACCAGACTGATATCGGCCTGTGCAACCAGGCGCAGTTCCTGCCGGCGGGTGGCGACCGCCTGCTGGGTCAGATGCTGATCTGAGAGCAACTCGGCCTCGCGCTGCTCGCGCAGATAGTGCAGATCGACCGTATCGAACACCAGCAGGGCCCGCTCGGCGTGATGTCGCAGCTGTGCCAGCAATGGCGCCAGGACGTAATGCCTGCTGGCAAAGATAAGGTCCAGATCGCGGCCGTGCTCGGCCAGCCATGGCTCCAGTTCGGGCACGGCGGGTGCGTGCAGCACTTCGATCCCTGCCCGGGTCAACTGGTCCGTATAGCCCGTTACATACTGGCGGTTTTCGGCCACGAAGCTGACCTGATAGCCGCGGGCCAGGAGCAGATCCATCACCGCCCGGATCCGCACCGAGCCGGAGTCATGATCAGGCTGAGGCGTGGTGGCATCGATCACCAGGGCCCGCTTGTCGAAGCGGCGATAGCGCAGATGTCGGACCGGATCCCTCCGGCTCGGATCGGGGGCAGGAGGAGGATGATCGGCCAGCACGCTGGCCCACTTATCGCGAAAGCGCTCCCGATTGACGACCTGATAGCGTTTTGCGCCGCTGGTCTCGTCGGTTCCGGAAGTCGCGCCTTCGTGATGCACAATGGTGCAGGCGGGCTGGACGAGCACCTTCTTTCCCATCGCCCGGATCTGGAAACACAGATCAGTGTCCTCGTAATAGGCCGGGCGGAATCGGGTATCGAAGCCGCCCAGGGCGTCGAAATCCAAGCGCCGGACCGCGAGACAAGCCCCCGAGACATAATCGGCCTCGCTCAGGAAGCCATACTGCGGCTCGTTCAGTGAATCCCCCTTGCCGTAGTTCCAGCCCGAAGCGTCGTTGAAGATGATGCCGCCGGCTTCCTGCAGTCGACCGTCCGGGTAGACCAGACGCGCACCGACGATACCGACAGCCGGATCGCGCTGGAACGGTGCCAGTAAGGCATCCAGCCAGCCATCGCCGAGCGTCGTGTCGTTGTTGAGAAAAACCAGAAATTCAGCGCGAGCCTCGGCCGCACCGCGATTGCAGCTGTCGATGAATCCGGCGTTGGCGTCATTTCGAAAGTAGCGGATGCCAGCACATTGCGACAGGTAGTCCGGGGTCTCATCACTCGAACAATCGTCGACGACGATGATCTCGAGCGGCGTCTCGCCAGCGGCGCTGACCAGGCTGTTGAGGCAGGCTGAGGTCAGTTCGACCTTGTTGAAGACCGGAATGACGATGCTGGCACGCGGTGATGCCGGCGCCGCGAAGCGCACCGGTCGCGGCGGCGCTTTCTGAATCGCGGCTGAGGCCACCGACTCGGGCGGCTCGGGCTCCGCGGGCTTGGCCGGTGCGTAGAGCGCTGTGATCAGCCCTGTCCTGCCCTCCTGACGCAGGAGACCCCAGATTGCTGCAGTCAGCGCTGGCCAGCGGAGCGGATTCCAGGCCCGGACTTCAAGCGCCTTGCGGGTCAGCCGGGATGCGAAACGCAGCGGTCGGGTGAGCCGCCAGGACAGGCTATCGGTGATCAACCGCAGATGCTGGTCTTGCGCCTCGATCTGGTCGTGGGCGCCGGCCAGGCGCAGCTGGGTGTCCATGACTTCGGACTGACTGGCGCGAAGCGCCAGGTTCAATCGTTCGATCGACGCTGACAGTTGCGCCTGTACCTGGCGCTCATCTTCAACGAGGGCCTCCAGCGATCGGGCCCAGTCGGTGCGCTCCTGCGCCAGGCGCTCGGAGCGCCGCGCCCAGTCCGTGCGCTTTTCGAGGTCGCTCTGCATGGACTCGAGCCGCTGCGCCATGGCACGGCTCTGATGTGAGAGCTCACGCAGCGATTCGCCAAGCAGACCGGCTCGTACCACGGCCTGATCAGTGATCGGCGTCCAGTCGGCCTGACTGGGTCGCTCCTGCACCAGACCACGATAGGTCTCAGCGGCATCCGCCAGACTGGCTTCAGGCCCGCCTTGCCGACCCAGAGCACGCAGGGCATCGCGGCGCCCGCGCCAAACACCAAGCGCATCGACCAGCGCGTCCGGATCGGGATCAAACAGGACGCCGTCAACACCGTCCTCGATGCGCTCCTCGAAGCTGCCCAAACGCGTGGCGATCGGTGTCAGGCCGAGCGCACGAATTTCCGACAGCACGTAGTTCCAGGTCTCCGGCACGGTCGAGAGAAACAGGACGGCATCGGGCCTGAGTGTCTGCAGCAGATCGGGCAGCGTCTCGGGCTGATAATTCAGGACGATATCCACCCCAGAGCGACCGAACAGGGCATGGGCATCCCGCCCAGCACCCAGGAGCGTGACCCCGGCCATGGGATGAAGGGCATCCAGCGCCGAATCGAGCAGACGCAGACCCTTGCCCTCGCTGATCCGGCCGACGACGACGAGGCGCAGGCGCTCGCCGGCAGCGGGCTCGAAGGACAGCGCTTCCGGCCAGTCCGTCGCGGGAGTGAATCCATGGGAAAGGACTGCGATCTCCGGCAGGCGCTGGCCGGTCATCGTCTGCCAGCGATCGGCCACATGGCGGGTCGGCGCGGCCAGCTTCAGATTCGGTGACTGGACGGCCGCCACCCAGGCCTCGCCCAGGGCCTGCCAATGCGGCGCTTTGTCGTGTTCGAAGAGCAGCGGTGAGCGCTGTCGCGCCAACGCCGTCCCGAGATCCAGCCGCCCGTCGGCATCGAGGCTGTCGAGCGGATCTTCGTGCAGCAGCGGTGTCAGCGGATAGAAATCGTGCAGCATGACAAGCGTTGGCAGACCCGTGCGCAGCGCATCCAGGCTGTGTCCGATCAACGAGGAAACCACAACCCGCCCGACGCCGTAGCGCTGGATAATTTGATCGAGCAGGTCTGCATAGGCCGCATGATCGATCACCGTGTCGGCGATCGCCGGGGCCAGGAGCCATTCAGCCAGTGGCGTGGCGTCAGCCAGGCCGGAGAACAGGCGCAGCCACTGGCCGTGCTCGCGACCGTCCTGACGTCCGCCGGCGGCAAGGCGCAGATGGCGGCCCGCGCCATCACCCCGGCACTGATCGCGAATCCAGCGTTCCACGCCACCGCCCCAGGAATGGGTGATGTGCAGGGTCAGGGGGCGATCGGGTTCGGTGAATTCGGACACGCTCTGAATTCCGGCATCGAGCAGCTTGGCCAGGCGCTGGCGCAACAGGCCAAAGGCGGCCCGGATCTGCGGCCGCTCCAGCCTCCCGCCGTCGAGCGGACGCGCGGGATCATGCAGAAACAGATCATCGATCAACCCGGCCTCGAGCGATCCGGCTGGGTCCGTGCGGCCCGGCAGGATCAGCAGCAGGGCGCTCTCAGGAGGGCGCACCGGCAGGGCCAGCCCGCTGCCCGAGCCGGCCAGCAGGCTGTGGGGATCGGTTCCCGAATCGACGCCAGGCAAACCGGCCAGGGGATTGAGCTCATCGTGGTAATTTCCTGGCAAAACCACGACGTCCAGGCCGGCCTGGTGCTTGCGCAGTGCATCCAGACGCGCGGCCAGGGTCGGAGCCCACTGAAGCCCGCTTCGCAGGATCAACAGCCCTTGATCAGAACCCAGCTGTTGGCTGATTTCCGAGAGCGCAGCGGGCACCCGATCCGGCCCGCTCCAGGGTTTGAGATCCGATTGACGATCCGTCGCCCCGTCCCGTCCCGGCCTGGCCATGAACCTGGCACCGGGGAGCGCAGACCGTGCCGTTGCCAGCCACGCCGGGTCGATCCGCCCGGACCGATCGGGCATACAAAGTACCTGAAGCCAGTGTAGAGTCAGGGCCGCGTCTTCGGGCGTGTTTTCGAGGTTCTTCGACATGGCCTGGGGAGATTCTCGCGACGATTCGATGCACGGCAACGGACAGGCCTCCTTATGAGGCCTCTCCGGCAAGCCGATTATTATAGCCAAGGGCTTGCTCCTGCACTCGGCCGGGGCTGTGACGGGTACACTATCGCCTGTGCTGCGTCGCCTCCTCATCCACACCATTCTGTTCCTGTTCGGGCTCAGCCTGGGCGCAGGCCTACCCTGGGTCTGGTGGCTGGACCGCGAGGCCGAACGCCGCTTTGCTGAGCGCCAGTGGACCCAGGACAGCCGGATCTACGCCCGCCCGCTGGAACTCTACGCCGGACTGGAACTGCGCCTGGAGGCCCTGGTGGTTGAGCTCGAACGCATCGGCATGCGCGCCGGCGATCCGAGCCGGGTCGGACGATTCAGCCAGCAGGGTCCGCGCATCAACCTGCACGCCCCCGCCTTTCGCTTTCCCGATCAGGATCAGGGCGCTCAGCGCCTGCGTGTCACGATTCGCAATGGAGTCGTTGAAGCACTGGAGCGCAGCGATGGCGAATCCCTTGCCCTGATCCGGCTGCCGGCGGCCGAGCTTGGCGATCTGCTTCCCGCTGGCAGCGACGACCGGACCCTGACTCGCCTGGGCGATTTCCCGCCGCTGCTGGTCACCGGCATCCAGGCCGTCGAAGACCGGCAGTTCCGCCATCATCACGGCGTCGACCCCAGAGGTCTGGCCCGCGCGGTCTGGACAAACCTGCGCCGCGGTGCCCTGGTTCAGGGCGGCTCGACGATCACTCAACAGCTGGTTAAAAACCTGTTTCTGACGCCAGACCGCAGCCTGATCCGAAAGCTGAACGAAGCGGTCATGTCGATCAGTCTGGAGCGTCACTTTAGCAAGGGCGAGATCCTCGAGGCCTACTTGAACGAGGTCTATCTGGGCCAGGACGGCGCCCAGGCCATCCATGGCTTCGGGCGGGCCAGCGAGCATTACTTCGGCCTGCCGGTGCAGGCCCTCGATGTCGATCAGATTGCCCTGCTCATCGGCATGGTCCGGGGCGCATCCTGGTACCACCCGGTGCGCAATCCCGAGCGCGCCCTAAAGCGCCGCGATTTCGTGCTGGGTCAGTTCCTCAACACCGGCCTGATCGATGCGGGCCAGCACGACCGGCTCATCGCGCGCGCCTTGGACGTGGCGACCCACCGCCAGCGCCGGCAGCGGCCGAACGCGGCGTTTCTCGAACTGGTCGCGCGCCAGCTCAGGCGTGATTATCGCGACGAGGATCTGCGCGGCACCGGCCTGAGAGTCTTCACCACCCTGTCGCCCAGCGCCCAGCTCGCTGCCGAGCGGGGACTGGCCCGCGGCCTGGCCGAGCGCGAACGTCAGCCGAACGAGCTCCAGGGCGCAGCCATCTTGGTCGAGCCCAGCAGCGGCGAGATCCGCGCCCTGGTCGGTGACCGCACGGCCAGCCGGCGTGGCTTCAACCGAGCCCTGGACGCGCGCCGCTCGGTCGGCTCGGTGATCAAACCCTTTGTCTATCTGCTGGCCCTGGCCCAGCCGGACCGCTATACGCTGGTCAGCCCGATCACCGACGGCCCGATCGACGTCGAACTGCCCGGACAAGCTCTTTGGCAACCGCGCAATCACGATGACATCAGCCATGGCGAGGTTGCCTTAATGGACGCCTTGGCCAACTCCTACAACCAGGCCACTGTGGCCCTGGGACTGGAGGTCGGCCTGCCGGCCCTGTATCGATTGCTCGGCCAGCTCGGCATCGAGCCAGGCAGCGAGCAACATCCGTCGGCCCTGCTCGGCGCCATATCCCTAACGCCACTGCAGGTCGCTCAGCTCTATCAGCCGCTAGCCGCCGAGGGCTACAGTGCGCCGCTTCGAGCCATCACCCAAGTGGTCGACGTCGACAATCGAGAGATCGGGCGCTATCCGATGCGGCTGCGACCGATCCGCGAAGAGGGCGCGCTGGCCCTGCTCGATTTCGCCCTGCGCCAGACCGTGCTTGACGGCACCGCTCGCCGCCTGCCGGGCCTGCTTGATCAGGACCCGGGCGTGCGCGGCAAGACCGGCACCACTAACGATCGCCGCGACGCCTGGTTCGTCGGCTACACTCGACAATGGCTGGGGGTGGTCTGGACCGGACGCGACGACAACGCGCCGGCCGGCGTCACCGGTTCGGCCACCGCCCTGCCCATTTGGGCTGAGATCTTCAGACCACTCTCGCACCGTCCCCAGCCGGCCCAATGGCCCAACGCGCTGGAGTGGTTCTGGATCGACTGGCCGCAGGCTCGCCTGGCCAGCGAGGATTGCCAGAACGCGCTCGCGGTGCCCTTCATCCAGGGAAGCCAGCCGCTGGAACTGTCCGACTGCTTCGAACCCGCCTCAACTTCGCGCCGATCGCGCGGTCGAAGGCGTTGAATGCCGGAGAATGAACCCGACCGTCCGACCCTTAACGAGCGACTCAATGAACCGAACACACCTAGCTTTCTCAAAGACCGGACTGGCCTTAGCCACCTTGGTCATGATCAGCGCCTGCGCCACCCAGCCCCCGGCACCGACCGAGGATCGCAGCGTGGCTGAACAGGTCCGCGCCCCGGCCGCGGAGCAGACCCGCGGCCTCCAGGTCTATCCTCTGCGCAATCCAGCGGTGACCGAACTCAGCCAGGCGGCCCTGGCCGCCGAGCAGGCTGGCGATCTGGACCAGGCGGCGCTGCTCCTCGAACGTGCGCTGAGGATTCAGCCCAGAGATCCCGAGCTGCTGCAGCACATGGCCGAAATCCGTCTCGAACGCGGTGAGTGGGATCAGGCGGAAAATTTTGCCGCTCGCTCCTTCGACGTGGGTCCACGCGTGGGGCAAATCTGTCAACGCAACTGGCGTACCGTCGCCCTGGCCCGCGAACGCCTGCAGCGTTATGACGAAGCCGCCAATGCCCGTGAGCGCCTGCAGGAATGCCAAGTCGAGCCCCCCGTGCGACTATGAACCCCGCTGCTCTTGACCAGCGTTTTTCCGATGACGGACCGCTGGCTGGGCTGCTGGACGGTTATCGCCCGCGCTCGGGTCAGCTGAGCCTGGCAAGAATGATCGCCGAATGCCTTGCCGACGGCGATGACCTGGTTGCCGAAGCGGCCACCGGCACGGGCAAGACCCTGGCCTATTTGCTGCCGGTGCTGGAGAGCGGTGAGCGCACCATCCTTTCGACCGGCACGCTCAACCTGCAAGAGCAGCTCTACCGCCGCGACCTGCCCCTGGCGGTCAAGGTCACCGGCAGCGAATGCAAGACCGCGCTGTTGAAGGGCCGAGCCAATTATCTTTGTCCACAGCGGCTCGATCAGCACATGGATGGCATTTCCGAGCTGGACGAGCCGACGGCCGACGAGCTGCGCATCGTGGAGCGTTGGGCCGGGCAGACCGTCAACGGTGAGATCAGCGAGCTGGCCGAAATCACTTCTCGCTCGCCGGTCTGGCCCCTGGTCACCTCGACCCAGGACAACTGCCTGGGGAGCGATTGTCCGATGCTGCGCGACTGCCCGCTTGCCAAGGCACGGCGCGACGCGCAAGAAGCAGACATTGTGGTCGTCAATCATCACCTGCTATTTGCCGATCTGGCGCTGAAGCAGACCGGCTTCGGCGAGGTGCTGCCCGGCGCCTCGGCCGTGGTCATCGACGAAGCGCACCAGGTGCCCGATACCGCCATGCGCTTTTTCTCGCGCGGGGTCAGTGCCTGGCAGTTACGTGAACTGGCCCGTGACAGCCTGGCCGCCTGCCACGGCGCGCCCGGCAGCCTCAAGCTTCTCCAGCAACCCCTCGAAGACCTTAAGCAAGCCCTGGATCGAGCGATCAGCGACTGCGTGGATTTGCCGCCGCGAGGCGACTTTTCGCGCCTGAAGCATCAAATGAGCGCTTTTCAGACCCTCGCTCAGCGCCTCGCTGCCCTGGCCCAGGCTCTTCATCCACTGGCCGAACAGACCCGCGATCTGAGCAACTGCTGCGACCGCGCCGAACTCCTCCACGACGGCCTGTCCGCCTTCCTGGCCGGGCAGGACCAGCACGTGCGCTGGTTCAGCTGCCGACGTGGCCGCTTCACCCTGAACCTGACCCCGCTCGACGTGGCCACGCCGCTGAAACAGCTGCGTGAGAGCCACCCGGCCACCTGGATCATGACCTCGGCCACCCTGGCCGTGGCCGGACGCTTCGATCATTTCACCTCGCGGCTGGGCCTGGAAGACGCCCGGACCCTGGTTGTCGAATCGCCCTTCGACTACGCGCGCCAGACCCGACTCTGGATTCCGAAGGCCCTGCCCGAGCCGAACCATCCCAGCCACACAGAAGCCCTGCTGGAAGCCACGCTGCCGGTGCTGCGGGCCAACGGCGGCCGGGCCTTTCTGCTGTTCACCTCGCACCGCGCCCTCAGCCGCGCCGCCGAGTGGATGCGATCGAACACGGACTTCAACCTGCTCGTCCAGGAAGAAGCCCCGAGGCCGATCCTGCTTGAGCAATTCGTCCGAATGCCCAGG
>JGI12210J13797_10076894_pt1 | contig 62980 bp, 61 predicted proteins | sample ElkSlonscriptome_3_FD_13797 | JGI IMG/M metagenome (IMG submission 13797) | reverse complement strand
GCCGTACCGCCGCCCGCCGGCCTCGACCCGATGGCCGCGCGTACCGGAGCGGTCGCGCTCTGGATGGCGATATGGTGGATGACCGAGGCGGTCGCGATCCCGGTCACGTCGCTCATTCCCCTCGCCGCCTTCCCCCTCCTCGGAATTCTGTCGGCCGCGGATGCGTCCGCGCCGTACGCGCAGGAGCTCATCTTCCTCTTCATGGGAGGGTTCTTCCTCGCCGCGGCCATGGAGGCCTCGGGCCTGCACCGAAGAATCGCCCTTTCGATCCTGTCCGCGGTCGGGTCGAGTCCGGAACGTCTGGTGCTCGGCTTCATGCTGGCGACCGCGGCGCTGTCGATGTGGATCTCCAACACGGCCACGACGGCGATGATGTTCCCGATCGGCCTGGCCGTTGCGGAGCTCTTCCGGGGAGACGCCGAGAAGGTGGGATTCCGGTTCGGTGTGACGCTGATGCTGGGGATCGGATACGCGGCCTCGATCGGGGGTGTGGCCACGCTGATCGGGACCCCACCGAACGCGGTGCTGGCCGCAGCGGCGTCCGATCTGATCGACGTCGAGATCGGCTTCGCGCAATGGATGATGGTGGGGCTGCCGACGACGATGGTCATGCTTCCGCTGGGCTGGCTCCTACTCGTTCGGGTACTGCACCCTCCCGGAGACCTCGAGGGGGACGCGGCGGCTGTGATCGACGGAGAGCGTCGTTCCCTGGGGCGGATCCGTCCAGCCGAGCTTCGGGTCGCCGTGGTGTTCGGGCTCACGGCGCTGGCATGGCTCCTTCGCGCGCCGAAGACGATCGGCGCATTCACGATCCCCGGGCTCTCGACCTTCGCCCCGCAGATTCGCGACTCCTCGATCGCGATGACCGCGGCACTCGTGCTGTTTCTGCTGCCCGCGGGCGACGGGTCGGGCGATCGGCTTCTCGAGTGGTCGAAGGCCCGGAGAATCCCGTGGGGAGTGCTGGTCCTCTTCGGGGGAGGGCTCTCCCTGGCGCGCGCGATGGACCAGTCGGGCCTGTCCGCATGGGTCGGGTCGGGGGTCGCCCAGCTCGGCGCGCTGCCCCTGCCGCTTCTCCTGCTGGCGGTCGCGGTCCTCTTCGTCGTGCTCACCGAGATCACCTCGAACGCTGCGACGGCGACCATGGCCATGCCACTTCTCGTGGGGGCTGCGGCGGCCATGGGGACGGCGGCGCTCCCGCTCATGGTGACGGCGGCGCTCGCCGCCTCGATGGCCTTCATGCTGCCGGTCGCCACCCCCCCGAACGCGATCGTGTTCGGGGCCGACTACCTCGAGATCCGACACATGGTGAAGGCGGGCGTGTGGATGAACCTGCTCGCCGTCGTGGTCGTCACGGTGATGGCGGTGGTGCTGCTTCCCATCGCGTTCGGCTGATCGCGCTGGGCGAGTCGCGCTGGGCGGGGAAGTGCGCCCGTGGGTCCAACGGTTGGCGTGACCGCTGTTCCCGCGGGCGTTCTCAGAGCTCCAGCGGACGCGCGACGAGGATGCCGTCCTGGCCCTCGATGCGGGCGATGCGCGCCGCGAGGGACACCGGAGAGATCTGTACCTCGGAGCCGACGAGCGGAGCGTGCATCAGATGGATCTCACCGTCGACTCGAATGGCGATCCCCGTGTGGGCCACATCGAGGCCCTCCACCGTCGAGGTCGCAGCGATCACGTCGCCCGTCCGAATCCGGTCCGACACGGCGTCGATCCGGTCGCCCGGGATCCAGGGGCGCGGGAGGTCCGCATTCAGGCGTTCCTCCATCCGCCGGATGCGCTCGACCGTGCCGGGGTCGTCCGCGAGGGCGGGGTAGGCCTCGACATGCATCGTCATGAAGTCGATCGGCTCGTGGTCCAGCGACGGGTCGAGCTCCGGATGGAGGAGTTCGAAGGCGCCGCGCGCGGCGTTGTCGGTCATCCACTCCGTGAAGTAGTGGAGCCGACTCGCGTACCCGTCCATGGTCGCATCCCGATACCGCAGCGACACGATCAGATCCTGGTACGTCGACCGCGCGACCGTGGGATCGTCGAGCAGGTCGATCCCGTGCGAGCGTACAAACCAGGTGATCGCGAGGGTATTCTCGACGAAGGAGACGCAGTCGAACTCCCGCAGATTGATGACCAGCCGTTCCAGCGACCCGTCCATCGACCGCCCGGCGGCTGCGGCCTCGATCCAGGGGGCCTCGAGGGTCTGGGGCGTGTAGGGCCAGCCGACGAACAGCGATCCTACCCGACCCACCGCCTCTCCCAGTGGCAGATCCGCGACTCCTGCGCTGCTCGCCGTCGTCACGGCATCGCGGAAGATCTCCCAGTCTGCCGCCGTCCAGGGCGAGTCCGGCAGCGTGTCCGTGATGCCGGTCGTGGGGTAGGTCAGGCGGGGCCCGCCCGGGTCGAGGATGGCCCTCCCGGCCGGAGATCCCGCGGCCATGTCGTCCGGAACCGACGGCGCCGCCGCGTCCACGCCCGCATCGGGTTCGCCCGGACCCGAACACCCGGCGAGGAGCATCCCGCAGAGGAGTAGCGGGGAGAGAATCAGGGCGGCGTGCGGGTTGGTCTGGTGGGGCATCGGCTTTGACATGTGGGAGGCTCGTTCCCGGTGGGGCAGACATGCTATCTTCTAGAGCGTGCGCTCCGGCGGCAACCGATGCCGGCCCGGGCCACGTTCACGAAGCAGATACGCTCACCGGAAGAACGAGACACGCATATGCCGTACCCCGAGATGCTGGTTGCCCCGATGCGCGAGGACCTGGTGCGCATCGGCTTCAAGGAGCTCCGTTCCGCCGAGGACGTCGATCAGGTTCTCGGAAACGAGACGCGGACGACGCTTCTCGTCGTGAATTCCGTCTGTGGCTGTGCCGCCGGCGCGGCGCGGCCGGGCGTGTACCTCTCGCTTCAGGAGGGACCGAAGCCGGAGGCACTGACGACGGTGTTCGCAGGCCAGGATCTCGAGGCGACCGAGCGGGCCCGTCAGTACATCACGGGCTACCCGCCCTCCTCTCCGGCGGTAGCGCTCTTCAAGGACCAGGAGCTGGTCTGGATGATGGAGCGCCATCAGATCGAGGGGAGCACGCCGCAGGAGATCGCGGCGGGCCTGCAGGAGGCCTACGCCGAGCACTGCTGACCGGCGGGTCGGTCACTCACCCCGTCGCAGCGCCCGGCGCCGCTCCTTCTTGAGGGCGCGGCGCCGGCGTTTTGCGTCGCCCGCGCTCTCACCGGGCTTGCGGACCGACACGGACACCCCACCCATCATGGCGAACCCGCTGATCCGCAGGACGGGTGCGTCCGGGTCCATCGGTGGTTCCTCCTGCCGATACTCGAATCCACCGAGGAATCCGACGCCGTTGCATTCGATGTGAATGCCGGCGGGCGCGATGATGTCGATGCCGCCCATCAGTGCGTAGCATTCGATCTCGGTCACCCCAGACGGCAGCGGGCTCTCTCGCAGGTCGAGACTGACGCCACCCATGATGCCGATCGCGGTGGTGTTTCGCGCGGGCACCCACCCCCCGGACCGGTCCCCACCACCCAGAATTCCGGCCACGAGCGACCGCTCGGGGACCCGTGTCGGTGCCGGCGGCCGGGACGCCGACGGGCGTGCCGGTTTCGACGCCTCGGATCGGCGCGTCATCGATCCGGTGCTTCTCGGGAGGTCCACCAGCAGTTCGGCCAGCTCTCCGGAGGTCTCGGCCCGGTGTGCGAGTTCGAGGCGTCGCTCGAATTCCTCCATCCCGAGTCGGTCGTCCGCGAAGGCGTCGGCGAGTCGGTCGATCGCCGCCTCCCGCTCCTGTTCGCTCGAACGGCTGTGGCCGTCTCCCGTCGTCTGCTCGCTCATTCCGTCTCCCGTCGAAACACTTCGTCGCCTCCGACGAAGGTACGCGCCACGCGCGCCACGCCCAGTCCCTCGTACGTCCCTTCATACGATCGGGGTGGGCCATCCTCTTCCACGACGACAAAATCGGCGAACGCGCCGGGAGCGAGAATTCCGCTGCGATCGCGGAAACCGGCCGCCGCCGCCGCACCCCGCGTGTAGCCGAGAAGTGCGCGCTCCCAGCCGATGGTCTCCTCGGGCCCGAATACTCGCCCGTCGATTCCGCGTCGCTCGACCGCCGCGCGGATTCCGGCCAGCGGATCGAGCGGCGCGACGGTCCAGTCGCTACCGAACGCCAGAGGGACGCCGGCGTCGGCCAGGGTACGGACCGCATAGGCCCGCGCCGCACGCTCGGGTCCCAGCCGGCGCTCCATCCAGGGGGCGTCGTTGACCAGATGCGCGGGCTGCATCGAGGCGATCGCACCCGACCGGGCCATGCGGGCAGCCGTATCGGGGCCGAGGTGCTGAGCGTGCTCGATCCGGGGGGGCGGAACCCCGTGCCACCCGGGGCCGAGCTCGCCGAACACATCGACCAGCCAGTCCACCGCGGCGTCGCCGATCGCATGAACGATCGGCTGGATTCCCGCGTTCCACGCATCGGTGATGTCCGCGCGCAGTTCGTCGGGATCGACGACGACGAGACCACGGCTGTCGGGCAGGTCGTGGAAGGGCTCGTGGAAGCGGGCCGTCCCTGCTCCGAGGCTGCCGTCGACGAACCCCTTCACGCTGCCCCACCGGAGATGGTCTCCCCCATGGCCCCGTGCCTCGATCCGCTCTGCCAGCCTCCTCCAGTCGGCGACGGGTGTCGCTACGGAGACGCGGAGGTTCAGAAGACCCTCTTCGGCGACGGCGTCGAGGACGTCGAGGTCCCGCCAGGATGGGGGCAGTTCTCCCATGTCGTGGATCTGGGTGACTCCGTGGCGGTGGGCGTGCGCGATGGCCCGCTCGACCGCGGCGCGGAGCTCGCCAGGCCCGGGCTCGGGCATCCGGGCCGTCACGAGCTCGATCGCGGTATCTCGCAACACACCCGTCGGAGTACCATCCCGGCCTCGGAGAATCTGGCCGCCGTCGGGATCACCCGTCACGCCCTCCGCATCGACTCCGGCGAGCGTCAGAGCCGCGCTGTTGGCGAGCGCCATGTGGAGGTCGGAGCGCATGAGGAGTGCCGGCCGCGCGCCGGTCAGCGGGTCGAGCCAGTCTCGGTGGGGAAGCCGTCCACCCCAACGCTCGTGGTCCCAGCCTCCGCCCGTGATCCACACCCCCTCGTGGCGGTCCAGGTGGGCGACGATCCGTTCGTCCCACTCCTCGCGAGTCGCGACGCCGTCGAGGTCCAGAGCCGCCAGGAACAGCCCTCCGTCCACGAGGTGGGCGTGCGCATCGATCAGACCCGGCAGGACCAGGTTCCGCCCGACATCCAGCTCCGCCGCCGTCGGGGACAGCGCCCCCTCCACCTCCGAACGCGAACCACACCCCACGATCACTCCGTCCCGAATACCCATTGCCGGCGCCACGGGAGCGGTCGGGTCCATCGTCAGGATGCGGCCGAGAACCAGAAGACTTCGGCCGGGCGGAGAGGACCGGTGGGCTTGCATCGAGGCGGCTACTCCTGAATTGTGTACGGTCTGCGAATTGATGTACGCATCTCAACGCTGCGCGCGCGAGAGGTGTGTTTTCAAACGAACTTCCCACGACGACGTGGGGCTTACGACTCCTACGGAGGATTCATGCGACGTCTTTCCATTCCCCTGTTCGCACTTCTACTGATCATCGGTGGGTGCGCACCCGGTACCAACGCCGCCATGCAGGGTGGTGCGGGTGGACCGGCCGCCGGCGAGGTGATGACGGCGGAGGACCTGGCTCCCTACCAGGGTGTCACGCTGTTCGACGCGCTCCAGACCGAGCGTGGCCAGTGGCTTCGCCGCCGAGGCGACGACCGGGTAGCGGTGTGGCTCGACGGTCGTGAGCTCGGGGGGCAGTCCGAACTCCGGACCATCCTCGTGTCCTCCGTCGCCGAGGTCCGCTACCTCGAGCCGCGGGATGCCATCCGTGAGTACGGTGTGGGATATTCGTCGGGCGCGATCCAGGTGACCAGCCGCTAGCGCTCGACCCCGAAGAAGCCTCGCGCGAATCGCGTGAGGACATCGGCCCCGCGCTCGATCTCTGGCAGGGAGACCCACTCGTCCGCCGAGTGGGCCTGCTCGATCGAGCCGGGGCCGAAGCATATCGAGGGGATTCCGGCGCCGTTGAGAAGGGCCGCGTCGACCCACGCCGTCATGCCCTCGACTCGCCTCGGCAGATCCTCCACGTCGAGGGCGTCCAGCAGCGTCTCGACCCCCGGATGATCAGGGGTGACATCCGATCCCTTCCTCACGAGTTCGGTCTCGAACTCAACCATGACGTCCGGGTGGTCACGCCGGACCGTCGAGAGGACCTGCGAGAGTTCGTCCTCGAACGAACGCGGGTCTTCGTCGGGCAGGGTGCGGCGCTCCAGAAGGAGGTCGCAGTGCTCGGGATACACCGAGGGTGCCTGCCCACCCGTGATCGTTCCCGCATGGAGAGATCCGTGCCCGAGGAGGGGGTGTGCGGGCGCCGAGCGGAGCCGTGCCTCCAGGTCGTCGAGAGCGGAGAGCAGACGCCCCGCCGAGCGAATCGCGTCGATTCCGACATCCGGCCGCGACCCGTGTGCGGCGCGCCCCGTCACCCGTGCGCGGACCCACGAAAAGCCCTTGTGGGCCGGCATCACCGCCAGCGAGGTCGGTTCGGTGACGATGCCGAAGTCCGCCCGCACGCCGGCGTCCACGGCGGCCAGCATTCCCAGAGAGGCGTGCTCTTCGTCGGCGGTGAAGAGGAGCTCGATCCGCCCGGGGATCCGCTCGGTACGAAGTCGATGAAACGTCGCGAGAATCACACCCAGGCCGGCCTTCATGTCGCAGGAACCACGGCCACTCATCCGATCGCCGGTCACCTCCGCAGCGAATGGATCGACCGTCATTCCGTCGACGCCCACGGTGTCGAGATGGCCGTTGAGGAGCAGGGATGGCCCGTCCCCTTCGCCGATCGTCGCACGGAGGTTGAATCGACCGGGTGCACACTCGTCGAGGGTCGGTCGGAGTCCCCAGTCGCTGAGCAGATCGGCGATGTAGGCGGAAATATCTCCCTCGCCCGAACCGCCCGACTCGAGCGTGGGGTTCACCGACTCTATCGCCACGAGTGCTCGGGTAATGGCGACCGGATCACCGTCGCGTATGGCGCGACTCATGTGTCGGACCTCCTCGCGTCGGTGGACGTCAGTTGCCCGCGAGCTCCGACGAGTGATCGTGCAGGATTCTCCAGCGGCCCTCGTCCAGGCCGAGCACGAGCGAGAACCAGCCGGTGGAGGTGATCGTCTCGGCGTCCGGAGCAGTGTCCACGTCCGCCCCCGGCGTCGCATCGCCGGTGGCCGACGGGCCGGCGGGCCGATACAGCACGTAGCGGCCCAGGGCGAGGGCGTGGCGCTCGCCCAGCGGGCGTACCTCGATGTGCTCGAAGCGGAGTGAGTCCGCCGGTGTGCCGGCGCTCCAGTACCCCGATTCGTACCGGGCGCGGACCTCGGCGATGCCGCGGGTCACACCGTCCGATCCGACGAAGGCGAGGTCGGGATCTTCGGAATAGTCGTCCACGAAGCCCTCGAGATCGCCGGCGTTCCAGGAGGAGGCCGAGGCCTGTAGCATGGCCTCGACGCCGGCGAGCGTGGGCGTGCGCGCCTCCGATGCCCCGTCGTCGACGGGCCGGGGCTCGACCGTACAGCCGGCCGTGCCCATCACGACCGCGACGAGCAGAATGAAAAAGCGCGGCCCCGGCAACATGCCGAAGCCGCGCTCGAGCGGACGGGACGTCGCCGGCATCAGTCGAAGTGAGCCCGATTCTTCTCGATGAAGCTCGTCCACTCCGGCGGCACGTCGGTGTCGGGGAAAATCGCCTGGACCGGGCACTCCGGCTCACACGCGCCGCAGTCGATGCACTCGTCCGGCTGTATGTAGAACTGATCGTCCGCTTCGTAGATGCAATCGACCGGACAGACTTCGACGCAACTCGCGTCCTTGGTATCGATGCACGGCTCTGTGATGATGTACGCCACGAAGGAACTCCCGGGGTCTTCAGGTGGTGAAGCGCCCGACCGAAACACTCCGGTCGGGGGACGGCAACATGATGAATGAACGGCGGTACACCCGCAAGACCGTCCGAGGTGCCAATCCGCGGACCACCGCGGGCGCCCTCACGATCCGTCCGGCGCCGACACGGCGCGCTTCTCGGCGCGCTCCGCGAGCCGATACCGACGGGCCTTGTCCAGCCAGTCCGACCACGCGCGGTGCAGGCGTCCGCCGACGCGCCCTGCGAGCGGGTGCTCCTCGCGTTCCGCCCGCTCGAGCGCCGCCCGCGTTCGATCCGGTCCGGCCCAGAGGTGGAGGTGACGAATCTGGTCGAGGCGTTCGGCAAGCCAGGCGTTCCGGAGCCACGAATGCGCGAGAACCAGCAGTTCGAGGCGCTCGCCCGGGTCCGCCGTCGTCAGGGCGCCGACCTCGACCTCCTCCCCGTCGAGATCGAGGCCCCAGGCCCGACCCGTGCGGAGGATCGCCTCGCGGATGTCGTCGGCATCGGGCTGCCGTCCCTCGGTATCCAGCACCAGGGCGACGGCGTGGGCCCGCGGGTCGGTCTCGTCCGCCTCCATCAGCAGAATCGCCGTCCGGAGGGGATGCAGAAACGCCGGGTGGTGTTCGTCCCCGAAGTCGGACGCTCTCGACGACATGATCGCGGTCGCCGTGTCGACGAGCGAGTCGCGGGTCGAGCGCGAAATGTTCGCATCCGTCCACAGCTTCTCGACGCGCGCGATCATCTCGCGCGCCCGAAGACTCACGTCTCGCGCGCCCGAAGACTCACTTCTTCCAGACGACGTCGGGGTGGCCGGCGCGATGGTTGGCGAGGCGCGCCATCGAGAACAGGAGGTCGCTCAGCCGATTGAGGTAGACGATCACGTCCTCCTCCACCGCCTCGTGCAGCGCGAGGTGAACGACCTTCCGCTCCGCTCGGCGGCAGATGGTCCGGGCACGATGCAGCGCCGCCGCCCCGGGGGTTCCGCCGGGAAGCACGAATTCACGGAGTTCGGGCAGTTCGCCGGACGCCTCGTCGATCCACCCCTCCATCTCCTCGGCCCGTTCGGTGGGAAGCGGGGGAAGGTGCGGGTGCCGGGACCCGTCTTCGCGGGGCACGGCGGCCAGTGCGCCACCGATGGTGAAGAGGTCGTGCTGCAGGGTGAGGAGACGCTCCTGGAGCGGCTCGTCGCCGATCTGGGTTCCCGCCCATCCGAGTGCCGCATTGAGCTCGTCCACAGCCCCGTAGGCGGCGACGCGCGGGTGGTCCTTCGACACACGACCACCGCCGAAGAGGGTGGTGTCGCCGGCATCGCCGGTACGGGTGTAGATCTTCATCTGAGTCGGGTCAGGTTCCGGAGCTTGGCGGCGGTGTCGAGGATCCCCCGGACGCTGCCCGCGGGGTCCCCGTCGTCGACGGGTTCATCGGGAAGAAGGAGCGCTCGGACGTCGAGCAGGACCTCGAGCTGAAGCTGGTCACGCACGAAGTCCAGTTCGAGACGGGTCGCCTCGACCGCGTCGCCGCGGGCGTGGGCCCCCTCCAGAGCCTGAACGTAGCTCGCTTCCAGCGAATCGAGGATCTGTTGCCGTGTTCTCATCTGCCCCCCGGTGTTCGTCCTTCCCGGTCAGCGCTACCCGACTCTTCGACGGGCGTGCCGGGAATCCCTATACTTCAGATACCTTTCCACGGGCGAGGAGCACCATGTCCAGCAGCAACTCCGAGCAGCCATCCGGCGAACGCGCCAACGAGCTCTACTGGGGCTCCGATCGAAGCGTCAACGATCTCGCCGAGGACCTCGATCTCTCCAAGGGCGCCCTGTACGCCCTCATCGACCCCCTTCCGGCCGGACTCGACTGCCTGGAGTGCGGGGGGCAGATGCAGTACGCGAATCGCACCGCACGCGATCGCGGCATCGTGACGTGTGCGGACTGCGAGGTGGAGGAGGAGGAGACGCTCGTCCGGATCGAGGGCGGCGACTCCTCCATGCTGTCGGACTCCGCGGGGCCTTCCGCCGATACGCGCACGCTCGTCGGAACCGCCCTGCTCGGAGCCGCGGCCGGCTTCGTTCTCGCCCGACTGATCGACCGGACCGACTGAGGCGGGCCTCTCCGCCGGGGCACATGCCACCGGGTCTCGCCGCCGCCACTCTTCATGACCACCAACGTCCGCGACCCGCGATCGATCGTCACCCCGGACGCCTTCGATGTGTCGGAGGCGATGCTGGGGCTCCCGCTGGCGACGCCGGCCCGTCGTGCCGGCGGCATGGCGATCGACCTCGTGGTGATCGGCCTCATCACCGCCTTCGTGTCCGACTGGGCGTACTTTCTCTGGGGCGTGATCGGGCTGGTGATGCTGCAGCTCGCCTTCCGGACACCGGTCGGGTCCTGGACCCGGGGTCAGTTCGGTCGCGTCTCCGCATGGGTGTTCCGCGGGTCCGTGGGGTGCCTCGGACTGCTGATCCTGCTCCTGGTGGGGCTCGTCTGGCTGGGGAGTCGCGACGAGTTCCGCGAGGCCCAGATCGACCGGGCGCTCGGGGAGCTCGCCGAGCGAGGGGTCGAGGTCGAGGGCGTGGAGGACATCGACGACCTGCCCGAGTTCGTACGGCAGCTCGACGGTCCCGCGCTCACCGCCGAGGCGCGTGCGATCGACTCAGTCCTGACCGCGGAAGCAGCCGCCCTCGAGCCCGCGGAAGTAGCCGACGCACTGGTGGCGCTCGACGGTCCGGGTGCGCCCGACTCGGTCGAAGTGGCGGGTGTCGTGGTCCCCGCCGACGTGTGGACGGGCACGCTACGGCGCCGAGCGGTCGACCTCTTCGCATCGGATACCGTGGAGTCGCTGGGGCAGACCCTGGAGCGCCGCGCGGGGCAGATCGAGGAGCTCCGGGAAGATCTGGCGGTGGCCGAGGAGGAGGCGGACACGGGCTTCTTCGCGGTCGTCCGAGACGTCTTCGGGCAGCTGGGCTCCGCCTTCGGGGTGTGGACGCTCTACTTCACCGTGGCGACCGTCGTGCTGAAGGGACGTACATTCGGCAAACTCGCGATGCGGACGCGTGTAGTGCGTCTGGACGGGGAGCCATTGACGTGGCTGCCCTCGCTGGAACGCGCCGGAGGCTATGCCGCTGGGGTCGCGACCGGCCTGATGGGCTTCATGCGAGTCTTCTGGGATCGGAACCGCCAATGCGTGCACGACCGCATCGCGGGAACAGTGGTCGTTATGGACGGGGTCGCGGCGATCCCCGGGTCGTGGGACGAGGTGTGGACGGAGTCGGATGAACCGGAGAAGCGTGCGACATGAGTCGATTCGAGACAGAACATGTGGGAGACCACCCGGCCGACCCGACAGTGGAGGGCCGCTTCGCCGATCGCATCGAAATGCGGGTGCCCGATCGCCACAACCCGAAGCTCCAGGCCGTACTCGAGCGTGTGAACGCGGACGACGAGCTCTACGGCCTCTGGCTGGCGTGCAACGTCACCGCGATCGAGCGCCTCGGTATGACGGACCACGGCCCGGTCCACGTGAAGATCGTGACGAATATCGCGGTCCGGATGCTCCGTCTGCTGATCGACGGTGGAGTGACGCCCTCGGTTGTCGCCACCTATCACATGGACTCCACCGATGCGGAGGTCGTGGTCGCGATCGGTGCCCTGCTCCACGATGTCGGGATGTCGATTCACCGGGACGACCACGAGTCCTTTTCGCTCTTCATCGCGCGCCGAAAGCTTCTCGAGCTGCTGGACGACCTCTACACCGAGCGTGAGCGGGTCTTCATCGAGTCCGAGATCCTGCACGCGATCACGAGCCATCGTGCCGGTGGTCGCCCACTGACCGTGGAGGCGGGGGTCGTGCGCATCGCGGACGCGCTGGATATGGCGAAGGGCCGGTCGCGCATCCCCTTCGAGGCCGGGTCCCTCAGCATCCACTCCGTGTCCGCGGCGGCGATCGAGGCGGTGCGGATCGAGCCGGGCGAAACCCGGCCGATTCGGCTCTGTATCGAGATGACCAACTCCGCCGGCGTCTTCCAGCTGGACCAGCTCTTCCGCGGCAAGCTCAGGGGGAGTGGTCTGGAGGAGTACATCGAGGTGGAGGCGGAGCTCGAGGGCGAGACCGAGAAGCGCCTGGTCCGCAATTTCAGCTTCTGACGTCGCCGCGCCCGGCCCGGTCGTCACCCCTCCGCCCATGACGCGCTCCTGATGCAGGGCCTCGAACTCAACGTCGGCTTCGGCCTGGCCTTCGTGGCGGGACTCCTGTCGTTCCTGTCCCCGTGCGTGCTGCCCGTCGTGCCCGGCTACGTGACCTTCGTGTCCGGGGTGACCATCGACGAACTCGCCGAGGGGGGTGCCGCGGCGACGCGCCGGCGTGCCTTCATCCATTCGCTCGCCTTCGGCCTGGGCTTCGGCGTCGTCTTCATGACCCTGGGAGCGACCGCTTCGGTTTTCGGCCAGACCGTGACCCGCTGGCTTCCGACGATGACGCGGGTCGGCGGCGCGGTGATCATCCTCTTCGCCCTCTACCTGCTGGGCGCGTTCCGCTCCGTCGGCTGGCTCCAGCGTGAGCGGCGAGTGCACCTGGCGCGACATCCCGGCGGGCTGTTCGGAAGCTTCGTGGTGGGGCTGGCCTTCGGTGCGGGGTGGACGCCCTGCATCGGGCCCGTGCTCGGGTCGATCCTCTTCTTCGCCGGGCTGGAGCACACGATGCTCGAGGCGACCCTCATGCTCGGGGTGTACGGTCTGGGGCTCGCCATCCCCTTCCTCGCGGCGGCGCTCGCGTTCAACTGGTTCATCACCGGCGTGGAGCGTATTCGCAGCTGGCTCCCTTGGGTCGAACGGGGGGCCGGTGTGATCCTTATGGTCCTCGGCATCCTCATGGTGACGGGACAGTTCACGACCTTGAATCAGTATCTGGCCGGTCTGGGCCAGCTCATTCCTGTGGAGATCCAATGACGTATCGCCTCATCTGGTCGCTCGTATTCGCAGTCCTGGCCGGGGCCTGCTCCGGAGGCGACGGGTCTCCCGAGGCCACATCCGGTTCTGCCGGTGTGGACGGGCTGTCGGCCGAGTTGCTCGGCTCCCGCGACCAGCTCGTCGAGGACGACAGTCGTCGGATGTCCGCCGGGGCACCCACGAACGAGGCGGTCGGGGAGTTCCTGAGCGACCACCTCCCGATCGAGCAGGTGGATCTCGACACGCTGGGCTTCGACTTCGGGGAGACGGATGCCCCGGTGCAGGTGCTCGAGTTCAGCGACTTCGGCTGTGGGTACTGCCGCCAGTTTCACATGGAGACGTTCCCGTCGCTCCGCGAGGAGTACATCGAGACGGGTAAGGTGCAGTGGAAGTACGTCCCCATGCTCCTGGGGATCTTTCCGAACGCGATCGAGGCCGCTCAGGTAGGTGAGTGCGTCGGCGAGCAGGGGCTGTTCACCGAGGTCAGCGATGCTCTGTTCGAGCGCCAGTCGGACTGGAAGCGGGCCGCCGGCGACCCGATGCCGGTTCTGCTGGACATCGTCGAGCAGGCGGGGGGAGATCCCGCGGCGGCGGAATCCTGTGTGGCGGAGAACCGTCATGCTTCCAGAATCGCCTCCGGGACGGCCTTCTTCGCCAACTCGGGGGGACGGGGCACGCCGACCTTCTTCGTCGCGGGGCTGGGCCAGCCTCTTCCGGGTGCGATCCCGGCGGACCTGTTCCGCCAGGTGCTCGATACGGTCTACGCGACCCTCACCAGGCCCGACGCACCCCAGGTTCCGGAATTGGGCAGAAACGAGTGATGTGCCGCAGAAGTTCGGCAGCTGACGACACGATCCAGCTGTAGTTTCCCGGGCGTTCCGGATCGCGTTCGCGCGACGTCGCACCGCTCGATGGATCGGGCCTCGAACGGCAGCGAACCGTCAGCGACACACCACCACCCGTCACGCAACGGTCCGGGTCACGCGGAGACCGTCGGTTGCGGCCGCGCGTCCGAGCCGCCCGCCGAGCCGCGAATCCGGATGCGGCGTAGGCCCTCCGGAGGTGGCGTGTGGCGGCGTGGTGCGGCACATTGGCGACCTCGGCGCGACCGCGGGATTTCGCGGACGCGCCTCGGCACGTGCTCACGATTCCGCACCACTGTTCCGGAGGCTCCATGCGGCGGTTCGCCCGACTTCTTCTCGTCCCCGTTCTCTTCACCCTCGGAGGAGCGCCGGCGCTCGCACAGGATTCCGAAGAGGGTCTCCCGACGATCGAGGAGGCGACAGAGGGGATGACTCGGCTCGACGGCTTCATTCCGATGTACTGGGATGCCGAGGAGCAGCAGATGCACCTCGAAATCGACACCTTCGACGAGGATCTTCTCCACTATGTCTCGCTGCCAGCGGGGCTCGGGCAGAACGACCTGGGTCTGAACCGTGGTGATCTCGGTCCGCGGACCGTTGTGCGATTCCGGCTCACCGGACCGCGCATCATGATGGTCGAGCCGAACTATCGCTTCCGGGCCGACAGCGACGATCCGCTCGAGGTGAAGTCGGTCGAAGACGGCTTTCCGACCTCCATCCACTGGGGCTTCGAGATCGAGGCCCGGACCGGAGAGCGGTATCTCGTGGACGCGACCGACTTCTTCATGCGGGATGCCTTCGGCCTCGCGCAGTCGCTGTCGAGTCAGGGGTCGTTCCGGCTGGAGGAGTCCCGGAGCAGCTTCTACGAGCCGCGCACGCGCAACTTCCCGGACAATACGGAGATCGAGCTGGAGACGACCTTCGTGTCCACCAGCGCCGGTGGGACTCTGCGGAGCGTGACGCCGACCGGAACGGCCCTCACCGTCCGGCAGCACCACTCCTTCGTCCGACTCCCGGCGCTCGGCGACTTCGAGATGCGTCGGTACGATCCGCGGTCGGGCTTCAACAGCATGAGCTACTACGACTTCGCGACGCCGATCCCCGAACCGCTGCAGCAACGCTTCATCAGCCGACATCGGCTCGAGAAGCAGAATCCCGACGCCGAGACGAGCCCCCCGGTCGAGCCGATCGTCTACTATCTGGATCCGGGTACGCCGGAGCCGGTGCGGACCGCCCTGATCGAGGGGGGGGACTGGTGGAATCAGGCGTTCGAGGCCGCCGGTTACGAGGATGCCTTCAGGGTCGAGGTGCTGCCCGCGGATGCCGATCCGATGGACGTTCGCTACAACGTGATCCAGTGGGTCCACCGCTCGACGCGTGGATGGAGCTACGGAAACTCGGTCCAGGACCCGCGGACCGGAGAGATCCTCAAGGGGCACGTCACGCTCGGCTCTCTGCGCGTGCGTCAGGACTACATGCTCGGTGAAGGCCTGACGGCTCCCTACGCGAGTGGAGACGAGCAGCCGCAGGATATCCTCGACATGTCGCTCCTGCGGATCCGGCAGCTCTCGGCGCACGAGATCGGCCACACCATCGGTCTGGCGCACAATTACATCTCGAGTGCTCAGCGGGACGCCGGAAACCAGTCCGTTATGGACTATCCGCATCCGCGCACCACGATCGACGACGATGGCACCATCAACGTCGACGATGCATACGACCGCGGGATCGGTCGGTGGGACGAGATCGCGATCCGGTATGGGTACTCCGACTTCCCGGAGGGCACGGACGAGGAGGAGGCACTCGACGCCATCCTCCAGGAGGGCATCGCCGAGGGCACGACCTTCCGCCCGAACCAGGGCGTCCACCCGCAGACGGGTCTCTGGGACAACGGCAGCGACCTGGCGGCGGAGCTGAACCGGATGATGGACGTGCGGCGCGTGGCGCTGGATCGCTTCGGTGCCGCCAATATCCGCACGGGCGAGCCGGTCGCGATGATGGAGGACGTCTTCGTCCCGCTGTATCTGCACCATCGCTATCAGGTCGAGGCGGCGGCGAACGTTCTCGGGGGACAGTATTACACCTTCGCTCTCAGGGGGGACGGCCAGACTCCGATGCGCCCGGTGCCGGCCGACGAGCAGCGAGTCGCGCTCGACGCACTGCTCCGCACGCTTCGACCGGACGAACTCGCCGTCCCCGAGTCCGTGCGCGACAACCTTCCCCCGCGACCGGGTGGCTACTTCGGCGGCAACGAGCTGTTCGGAGGGTGGACCGGTCCGACCTTCGACGCGATCGCCCCGGCCGCCACCGCGGCGAGCGTGACCATCGGCCAGCTGCTGAGCTCGAGTCGCGCGGCCCGGCTGGTTCAGCAGAATGCTCTGGATCCGGCTCTGCCCGGGCTGGACGAGGTGCTGGGTGCCGTCGAGGAGGTCGTGCCGCTCCGGACCGACACCGGGTACGGTGACGCGATCTCCCGGGCCATCCACACCGTGTACGTCGACGAGCTCATGGACCTCGCATCCTCGAGCACCCTCCCGCAGGTCAACGCGATCGCGACGCTCAGGCTTCAGGAGCAGCACCAGACCGCGGAATCGGTTGCTGGCGACGGAGAGGTCGATCGGGGCTGGCAGGCCCACTACCTCCTCACGGCGCGGCGAATCCAGTCGTTCCTCGAACGGCCGATGCCGGCCGACGCGCCCGCGCCCCCTGCACCGGGCGCACCGCCGGGAAGCCCGATCGGGGACCCCGGCCTGCCCACCGGCATGAATGGTGCAACCGGCGGATGGACGATCCCCGGCCTCGGCTTCGAGTCGGGCCGGCTGGACGTCGGGGAGGCGATCATCCGCACGATCGGGAGCATGCCGCTTCTCAGGTGCGACTGGATGTAGACAACGACAGGGAGACTCCGATGGGCGCTGCCGACAGGGACGAAATCCGATGGAAGGGCCCGCCGGGGGGGTCGGCCCTCCGGATACTCGCCGTCGGCGGGCTCCTGGCGGTGGCCGGCGCCCTGTCGGGAGCCACGAACGTCGGGGCTCAGGAACTGGAGCCGCCCCCGGCCGGGGAGGCGGCCTTCGGGGACGCGCTCTGGTGGTCCGTGGGCGCGGGCGGGGGCTCGGTCCGCCTGACCTGCGACATCTGCGCGGCCGAGCGGGACGCGGGCCTCACGCTCCATCTCGGCCTGGGCGCCAGGGCCCGGGAGGATCTCGACGTGGGGATCGAGGTGGGGGTCTGGACGCGGGAAGACGGAAACGTCCGCGAGACCGCCCAGAGGGTGGATCTGCGAGCCATCCTCAGGCCCTGGACCGGGTCCGGCTTCCACGTCATCGGCGGGATCGGCTGGATCGGGTATTCGGCCGACGAGCTCGGGTACGACTCGGTGGCACTTTCTGCCGGGGCCGGCTGGGACTTTCCGATCTCGGGCCGGTGGCGGATCGGCAATCGTCTCCTTCTCGATGCCGCGTCCTACGGATCGTTCTCGAACGACCAGGGGGTAGCCGCCAACGAGGTCAGCCTTTCGATCGCACGCCTCGAGGTGGTCCTGCTCCGGCGGTGAGTGCCGACCTGCGTCGTGTACCCCCGTACTCGGTCCGGCCCGCAGCTGGCGCGATTCCTGCAAGACCTTGCCGCGGGGGGTCGCCCTCCGAAGAGGTGGTGTGTCAGGCCGTTCGCTCGGTCACCGGCCCCTCTCCACGCGAACATGCTTCGATGGAGGGTCGGCCATGCCGGGTCGTCGTCATTCGTCTGCCACCGGGCTCATCACCCTCACGCTCGTCGCCGTCGTCGGCTGCGAGGCGTCCGATTCCGCTACTGGACCAACCGACCCGCCCACAGGTCCCCCCCAGACCGGCGAGGTCGCCGCGGCCTACGGGCAGTGGGAGCCCACGGATATCGACACCTGCAGCGCCGAGATCCACGACGCCTGGTCCACGGTTGGGCCCGACGGGAAGCTGTATCCCACCTGGCATCCACCGGTGGATCCGATGACCGGATGCACCTTCGGGCACGAACACGGGCGGGATCCGCGCGTCTCGGACCTCTGGGAGGAGGTCGGAGCGATCCCCTTCGGCTACGCCAACGAGCACCTGCTCGAGAGCGGCTTTCCCGACGAGCGGCACGAGGACCACGTGGGGCACAAGATCGAGTGGGAGAACGACATGGCGATGCGGCTGGGAGGGGGAGGCTCGGCGGTGTTCGACATCACCTGCGACGTGCTGACCAAGCTCCACCAGGGCACTCATTCGCCCGACGCCTACACGAACAACATGCACGAGGTCGTCTACCATATCCGCTGCTCGGACGGCAGCGGGTTCAGCGCGACCCTGCTGACACCGATCGGGCGGGGTGGTGAACTCGTGGCGTCGTGCGAGCGCGATCGCCGACATGCGGCAGGCCTGCCGACACCGGTCACGTCGCCGGATGGTGGCGGAAAGCGCGCGATTCCCGACGCCGAATGCGTTCACGAGCGCGTCGTTCGGCTTCTGGCTGCGGGCGACCGGCCGAACTTCAGAGGTGCGCTCAAGGAGAGCTGGGAGATCAACGGTCGCCTCAAGGCCGAGAACGGTCGAACCCTCGTGTCGTTCAACCCCTACTTTCAGGTCGAGGATCCGAGTCGGTTCTTCGATCCGTCGGCCGACCGCGCGCTCGGGCGCCCGATCGATCTGTGCGACCTGCCGGGCGCCCGTGATCGATCGCCCTGCGAGGGAGTGCCCGTCGGTACGGCCTGGGATTCTCCGCAATCGCCCTTCGTCGGAGCGGACCGCTTCGTGGACATCAACGCCAATCGGATCCGAAACGACGGCGGTCCGGGCAACTGGTACACGGACCCGCTCGGTGGTGGCGGTCGACCCTTCCCGTTTCCGGGATCGATTCGCCAATGGATCGCACCGGTGGACAACTCCGCGCTCGACCTGCACGGGCCGGTGATCGGTCGCAGCCGCAACTATGCGGGGCAGGGCGTGCACGCCCCGAACTGACCCGGGATCACGATGACTCGTACGAATCTTCCGACGCTCGCCGTCGCTGCGACCCTGGCCTTCGCGGCCGCACTCGGCCTCTCGATGCCTCTCGCCGGACAGTTTCTTCCGGATTCGCCTCGCCTGACCGGGGTGCTCGAGGAGCCCGGGTTCGGGGTCTACTACCTCCGGCCCTCCGCCCTCCCCGGCGACGATGTCGGTGCGATGGTGACCTGGAAGCCCTCCTCCCTGCCCGATCCAGTCCGCCTGCGCTTCGGTGGGGGCATCGGGGCGGGCGACACCGGCGCGGGCTTCGCGGGCCTCGATGTGCGCGTGCCGCTGCAACCCGCCCGAGGCTCGGTACGGCTCGCCTGGACGGCCGGCATCGGCGGCTCGTACGGCGAGTGGGGAATCGTGAGCCTGCCCGTCGGGCTCGTCGCCGGAGTCGTCTGGTCGGAGGGTGCGGTCACGCTGTCGCCATGGGCGGGCGTGGGCGTGGGGTTCGACTATCAGTTCGGCGACACCGCCCCGGACGAGGAGTTCGAGGTGCGACCTGCCGCGGACCTGGGACTCGACCTCTCCTTCGACCGCGCGCGGCGAGTCACGGTCCGGGTCGGCCTGTCGCTGGGAGACCGGAACGCCCTCGCCGCCGGGATCGCCGTGCGCTGAGCGGCATCTCCCGAGCCTGGCGTCGGGCGCCGACCCGGCGTCCTCTCGATACCGATCCGGACCCGGGTCCCACCCATTGCCACGCTGCACTCCTCTGATAATCTTGGGATTGTCAACAAAAGGGGGTGCGCATGTCGAAGGAGGAAGGACCGGTCACGCTCGCGGAGTTCGAGGAGCTCGTGCTGCTCGCGGTCCTCCGCAGTGAAGGGGAGGCCTACGGCGCCCCGCTGCAGCGAGACCTGGCCGAGCGGGCGAAACGCTCCGTCTCCGTGTCGACGGTCTATGTCACCCTGATCCGTCTCGAGGACAAGGGCTTCCTGACGTCGCGGAAGGGACACCCCACGGCCGAGCGGGGCGGGAAGGCGAAGCGGTTGTTCGAGGCGACCCCCGACGGTGTGGAGGCTCTGCGGGCGACGCGAGCGCTGCGCGACCGGATGTGGGATGGAGTCGAACTGCCCGACCCCGCCCGGGAGCGGTGACACGATGCCGGCGGGCCGTGGCAACTGGCTGCTTCGCTGGATCGAGGGTCGCACGCCGGTCGAACTGCGTGACTACGTGGTCGGGGATCTGGAGGAGGAGTTCAACGAGCGGCGCGCGCGGGGCGCTGCCGCCGCCTGGCGGTGGCTCGTCGGCCAGGCGATCCGGTTCGAGTCGGGTGCGCTGCGTCATGCGGCGTCTCGGCTCGACGGCCGATGGGGCCGGGGCCGACCGGGTCGAATGCACATGGGTGGAGGGGGTGTGGAGATGATCCTGAAGGATGTGAAGTACGCAGTGCGGCGGCTCGTGCGGAGCCCGGTGTTCACCGTGGTCGCCGTCCTCTCGCTCGCCCTGGGGACAGGTGCGAACACCGCCGTGTTCACGGTATTCAGGAGCGTATTCCTGGCCGACGCCGGTGTCGACCGGCCGCACCGGGTCGTGCAGGTCTACAGGAACCTCGACGATCCGCGCACCGGAAACGCCAGCCCCCACTGGAAGATCAGCTACACGGACTACCGACGGATGGTCGAGCAGGCGGGCGACGTCTTCTCGCATGTGGCCACGTATCGATTGGCTGGGGTACGGGCCGAACCGACCGGGGATGCGGACGTAACCACGCTGATGGTCTCGGGGGACTTCTTCGGTGCGGTGGGCGCCGACTTCCAGCGGGGTCGTGGGTTCGCTCCGGGTGCCGAGACCGACGTCGGGGCCGGATCGGACGTCGTGGTGCTCGACCATGCCTACTGGGTCGACGCCATGGGGTCGGACCCCGATGCGCTGGGCAGCCGCATCCGTCTCGACGGTGAGCCGCACACGGTGGTCGGCGTGCTCGCACCCGAATTCCGGGGCGTATCCACCGGCGTCAACTTCGAGATGTATATCCCGGATCGACGTGCGTACGCCGACCCCGGCTCCGACAACCTCGTCGGGCTCGCACGGCTCGCGGACGGTATCAGCATCCCGCGCGTCGAGCAGACGATGGGTGCCATCGCCGCCCGGGTGAACGAGACCCGTCCCGCGGGCCTGAGCCGCCGCGCCTACACGGTCGTTCCGCAGAGCGAGGTGGCGATCGACCCCCAACTCGACGGCTACGCCGCGGCATTCTCCCTGATCCTCTTCGGAATCGCGGGCACAGTCCTCCTCATCATGTGCACCAATCTGGCCTCCTTCCAGCTGGCCCGGACGGCCGACCGGAGGCGGGAATTCGCCATCCGTCGTGCGATCGGCGCCGACAGGAGTCGGATGCTCCGGCAACTCCTCATCGAGTCGACGCTGCCGGGCGTGGTGGGTTCGGCGCTCGGTGTCTGGCTGGCCCTTGCGGGTCTGAAGGCCTTCCTGACGATCGACCTTCCGCTGAGCGTCGTCCGGGTCGATCTGACACCCGACCCCCTCGTGCTCGGCTTCGCGCTGGTCGTGGGGATCGCCGCCGGCCTTCTGTTCGGTCTCCTGCCGGCGTTGGCCGCGTCACGCGTGCCGGTCGCCACGACGCTGCGTGGCGGGGGCGAGAAGACCACCGGCCGCGGCTCGCAGCGCCTCCGTGGCGCGCTGGTCGTCGGTCAGATCTCGCTTTCACTCGCGCTGCTGATCGCCGCGGGCCTGTTCTCCCGCAGCCTCTTCGCTGCACTGGCCGTGGATCCGGGGTTCGACCGATACGGGGTCGCGACGATCACCGTTTCCGCCGACGCCGCGGGGTACGAGCCGGGCGAGCCCACCACGCAGCTCTTCGAGCGGATTCGCAGGGATGTCGAGAGCCTGCCCGGGGTCCGGCAGGTAGCCCTGGCGAGTCGGGTGCCTCTCGAGCTCGGGATCTGGCGGACCCACATGAGGCGACCCGATGTCGAGTACCCGGAGGGTGTCGACGGCGTCTACCCGGAGTACGGGATCGTCACGCCGGGCTATTTCGAGTTGATGGGGATGCGGATGATCGCCGGCTCCGACTTCGGCTCCGACTTCATGGACGTGCCGCTCGCGGACAGCACCGAGATGGAGCTCGTCGTCGATTCCGTACTGGCCCACGAGCTGTGGCCAGAGGTCGACCGTCCCATCGGGCGGGTCGTCGAGATGGACGCATATGGGCGGACGGCGCGCGTCGTCGGCGTACTCGCCACGCACAAGAACCATACCCTGGGGGAGGAGGCCGAGGGGTACGCCTACGTGCCCTTCGCCGCCTCTTCGCAGCAGACCATGCGTGTTCTGGCGCGGGGTGCGGGGGGGGCGGGGCTCGCGGCGCGCATGCGGGATGTCGCCAGGACCTCCGATCCCGACCTCCATGTGCCCACCGTGGAGACGCTCGAGCAGGCCACCGACTCGGTCTTCTTTCTTCCACGACTGGCTGCCGTACTCCTCTCCCTCTTCGGAGCCCTCGCGCTGTGCATCGCCTCGCTCGGACTCTGGGGCCTCGTGCGCTACACGGTCGTCCGTCGCGAACGGGAGATCGGGATCCGCCTGTCGCTGGGCGCGCGGCCCACCACCGTCGTGCGCTCGATGACCGCGGCGGCCGCCCGCCTGGCGGCGATCGGTGTGGGCCTCGGGGTACTGCTCGGCGTGTCCGCCGGGTTCGGCCTCGAGCAGTACCTCTTCGGCGTGCGGGCCTTCGACCCCGTCACGCTGGTGCTGCTGCCCGGTCTGCTGATGGGAATCGCGGCGCTGGCGGCGTGGTTGCCTGCGCGCCGGGCCGCGAAGGTGGACCCGATCGTGGCGCTCAGGGCGGAGTGACGTCGTCGTCTCGGGCGTCGTGGTCCTTCCCACGGACCCACCCCTCGACCTTGCCGAGCAGCGAGTCGGAGCCAGCCGTGCTCGCGCCGAAGAGCCCGTCGTCGGTCTCGCTGCGCTCCAGTTCGTCCAACGCGCCGTTCAGGTTGAGCCAGATCTCGAACCGCTCACTCACCTGGACCACTCTGTAGAAGAGCCGTGGGCGGCGCTCACCCCCGATCAGCAGGTCGGCGATGATCGCGATCGTAGCGAGTGGGACCAGGATGAAGTCCTTGAGTCCGTCGATGGTCAGTTTGAGAAGGAACACCAGGTAGTCGCGGACGGCGACGGATCGTCGGGCCGCGAAGCCCTGTCCCCCCGTTCCATTCTTCGTCATGTCCGCGCGGCTCCATGAAATTCGTGTGGCGTGGCGCTGCCCATCATATCTTTCCTCGTCGGGTCCAACACCCTCCGGGAAGTCCTGCGGTGACCCTCGGGTACCGCGTCACGACGATCGTCCTCGCCGCCCGCTGTCGCGTCAGCGCGACCCTCTCCCACCGGTCGGCGGATGCCCGGGATGTGGGAACCGGATGAACGATATGCGGCGAGTTCGCGACCCCGCGAGTCCATCAGCCCGCGAGCCCATCCGCGATCCAGACCAGTGTGTCCTCCCATCGCTCCCGGAATTCGGGTCCGGTCGGATCCATGCCGGACACGGCGCGTGCAACGTGTGGCATGGTGATCGGCAGGGAGGCGATTCCCAGCAGCACGAGATAGAAGAGGCGGGGGTCGAACTCCGGTTCCAGTTCCCCCGACGACTGGAGCACTCGCACGACGTCCACGAGCTCGTCGTGGTGACCTACGCGCTCGCCGTCCGAGTCGGAGTCTCCGGTCCCGTCGTCCGCCAGAAGGATCCGGGTCCCGGAGGGGTCCTCACGGAGTCGGCGAGCGAGCGCGGCGAGCAATTCGGCCACCGTACCGGGGTGGCTCTGCAGTCGCGATTCCCGCCGTCCCGCCACCTCTCGGACGACGGCGTCCCAGAGTCCGGATTTTCCGCCGAAGTGGCGATAGACCAGCGACTTGTTGTAGCCGGCGCGGTCGGCCACGTGCTCGATCCGGACACCATCGAATCCATGGAGATCGAACTCGATCTCTCCGGCGGCCAGGATCGCGTGCCAGGATGGTGGGTGTGCTGGATGAGATTCGGTCATAACGAGAACGTTACCGTTACACACCGATGTCCGCAACTCGCATGGCTGCTCGGCAGGACCTGCCGCGGCGATCTCCCGCGCATGGCGATCTCTCGGCACGGGCGACTCGGCGCGCATGCGGGTCGCGTGTGAGCCCCCGCCCGCACGCGATGCGCGACTCGAACGGATGGGGCGTCGCCCGATGACGATGGCGACCGGGCGAATTGACGACGAGAGGGCCCCGCTTCGTATCATCCCCATGTCGCGACCGATAGCGCATCGGGTCAATCGCCACGCACACATCCGAACGCCCGCCCGCCCATGAGCGAACGACGGTACGAAGAGGAAGAGGTTCGCCGGATCTTCGACGCCGCTTCGAAGCCGATCGAACGGCGTGACTCTCCGGGAGGTTCCGAGGGCCTTTCCCTGGACGACCTCAAACGGATCGGGACGGAGGTGGGCCTGTCCCCCGCCCGGATCGAGGATGCCGCCCGGGCTCTCGATCAGACCCCGTCGGGTCCGAGCGTGCGCCGAGACTTCGGGCTGCCGATCGGCGTCGGGCGCACCGTCGACCTGCCGAGCGAGCCCACCGACGAGGAGTGGGCCCGGATCGTCGCCCTCGCTCGTCGGACCTTCGATGCCAGGGGGGATGTCGACGATGCGGGCCGATTCTGGTGGAACGGCAACCTGTCCGTGAGCGTCGAGCCGACTGCGAGCGGCCGCAGGCTCCGGCTTCGGACGACCAAGGGGGACGCGAGGGTGATGACCCGGCTCGGGCTCGCCGCGACGGCGCTCGGCGTGGTCACGTGGGTCGCTGGCGTGATCGGCATCGACCTGGATATCGTCGCTCTGAATGCCTTCTTCATGGGCGTTCTCTGGCTGGGGATCAACGCCGCACGCCTGGTATCGTGGTCGAATCGCAGAGCCGAGCAGATGGAACTCGTGGCCCGACGCGCGATCGACATCCTGCACGAGAATGAAGATTCGGACGATGCCGGGCCGGGATGACCCGTCGGGCCGTGGGGCGCGGCCCCGGGCGCGACGTGACCTGGCGGGGGACCCGGTGCCGAGTCCCGATTGCGACTGCGACAAGGCTGTTTCGATCCACCCCTTGCAAAACGAGTCTCTCCCCCGCCCATTGTCGTGTAGGATCGCGGCCAGAGTGGTCGCGGCGCGCGCGGGGGATTCCGCGCATCAACACATGTAGGTCGGGAAGTACGTTTCATCGTGGCTCCGACTGCAATAACCTCATGGAGCGCACGATGCGTACCAAGGGAACTGTGAAGTGGTTCAACGACCAGAAGGGATTCGGCTTCATCACGCCGGCGGACGGGAGCAAGGATTGCTTCGTCCATCACACGGCGATCCAGGCCGACGGCTTTCGGACGCTCGCTGAGGGCGCCGAGGTCGAGTTCGACATCGTCGATGGGGCCAAGGGTCCCGCGGCGGAAAACGTCGTCCCCGTCTGACGCTCGTACCAGCGAGCTGAAGACCGAACCACTTCGGTCTCGCGGGCCGTCCCGGACATCCTCCGGGGCGGCCCGTTTTTCATGTATTCTCGTCTCGCTCTCCGGGCCGGTCGGCCGGGTGCGTTTCGGTGTATCGAAGAATACGTTGACCGGATGCGTAGTCTCTTCGAACAGCCACCTCCACTCTCTACGAGGCGAAGCGAACCGTGATCGAACTTCTCTTCGGCCCCACGAGCTCGTGGTTCGCGATTCCGGCGATCGTGGGGACGGTGTTCTTCCTGGGTCGCATGGCTCTCATGCTGGTGGGCGGCGACACGGACGCGGGAGGCTTCGACGGCCTGGATGGCGAGGTCGGGTTCGACGACTCCGGCGACGCCTTCCAGGTGCTGTCGCTGCAGGCGATCGCCGCCTTCATGATGGGCTTCGGCTGGGGCGGACTCGCGGCGTATCGTGGCTCGGGCCTCCCGCTTCCCGTCGCAGTGGTGGTGGCGGTGGTGATCGGGTCGGTCATGGTCTGGGTCCTCGCCCGGCTGCTGCGCTTCGTGATGGGGCTGCAGTCGAGTGGAACCATGCCGCTGTATCACGCCCTGGAGGCTACGGGCACCGTGTACGCCGAGGTTCCCTCGGACGGGTCGGGAACCGGGGAGGTACGCGTGGTGATCGGTAACCGCGAGCGATACTTCTTCGCCACGACCAGCGGGGATGCCCTCCCGCGCGACACGTCGATTCGCGTGGTCGCCATCGATGCGGACGCCAATCGTGTCGAGGTGGTCCGCGCATGAGGCTCGAGTCGATCGAAACCGAACAGACCGACCCGGGTCGCAATGCCCGGCACCGCACACGAAACGGAGACGTTCAATGAGTACGATGATTGCAGCATCCATGGCGCAGACCCTGCCCGGAGTTGCGGACGTGCCGCTGCTCTGGCTCGGGGTGGTGGGATCCGTGATCCTGATCCTGGCCTTCATGGTCTTCTTCGTGATCCAGCAGTACAAGCGGTGTCCGTCCAACCGGATTCTCGTGATCTACGGGAAGGTGGGAGCCGACCGGGCAGCCAAGTGCATCCACGGTGGCGGCAAGTTCGTGATTCCGCTGGTGCAGGACTTCGCCTACCTGAACCTCGATCCACTCGTGATCGAGATCCCGCTCGAGGGCGCGCTGTCCCTGAACAACATCCGGGTGAACGTCCCCTCGACCTTCACGGTCGGGATCTCGACGGACCCGGTGCTGATGAACAATGCGGCCGAGCGGCTCCTGAACCTCGACGAGCGAAAGGTCCGGGATCAGGCCCAGGACATCATCCTCGGTCAGCTCCGCCTCGTGATCGCGACCCTCTCCATCGAGGAGATCAACAAGGACCGCGAGAAGTTCATGGCGCTGATCAACGCCAACGTGGCGGAGGAGATCAACAAGATCGGTCTCCAGCTGATCAACGTGAACATCCGCGACATCACCGACGCCTCGGGCTACATCGAGGCGATCGGTAAGCGCGCGGCGGCCGAGGCGATCAACCGGGCCAAGGTCGAGGTGGCGGTGCAGGAGCGCGACGGCGCACGTGGTGAGGCGACGGCCAACCGCGAGAAGGACGTCAGCGTCGCGGAGGAGGCGGCGCAGACCGCTGCGGGTCGGAAGGCCGCCGAGCAGCGGCAGCGGGTGGAGGTCGCACGCCTCGAGGCCGAGTCGGTCACCGGTGAGGTCGAGGCCAAGCGCGACCAGGAGATCGCGATGGCCCAGCGGGAGGCCGAGACGGTCGCCGCGGAGAAGGACGCCGAGCGGGAGCGACGCATCCGGGTCGCCCAGGCCGAGGCCGATGCGGTCGAGGGAGAGAACTCCTCCAACGCCGAGATCGCCACCTCGAACGCCAAGCTCGCCGAGATCCGGGCCGAGGCCGCGCGCCGGGCCGAGGTCGCTCAGGCGGAAGCCAAGCAGGCCATCCTCGTCGCGCAGCGTGAGCAGGAGCTCGCACGGCTCGAGAAGGAGCAGATCGTGCAGGAGGAGATCCGTCGCAAGCGCGTCGAGATCAACGCCGACGCCGCAGCCGAGAAGGCGCGCCGCGAGGCCGCCGGTGAGGCGGATGCGATCCTCGCGCGATACCACGCGGAGGCCGAGGGAACGCAAAAGGTCCTCGAGGCCAAGGCGGTCGGGTACGAGAGCCTGATCGACGCCTGCCGGGACGACCCCTCCATGGCGCCGACGCTTCTCATGATCGAGGCGCTCCCCGCCATCATCGCGGAGCAGGTGAAGGCCATCCAGAATCTCCAGATCGACAAGATCACCGTCTGGGACTCCGGCAACGGCGCGGGCAACGGTGGTGGCGGAAAGGGCGCGACGGCCGACTTCCTCTCGGGCATGATCAGCGCGCTTCCGCCGGTGCACGAGCTGGCCGAGCAGGCGGGCATCGAGCTGCCGCCGGCGCTGGGCAAGATCGGTGTGTCACCCGGCGACCTGGCCAGGGCGACCGTCGCGCGGGAGGCTCCCGACGCCCCGATGCCCGATGCTCCGATGTCCGACACTCGGATGACGGAGGAAGCTGCGAAGGATACGGACGACGACCGGGTGCGTGGAGACATGTCGGCGGAGTGACGGTCTGATCGTGCGGCGAGACGCCGAGGGCGCCGTGACCTCGGATCCCGGACCGGACGGGATGGGGACCCAGGAGCAGACCGACCTCGAAGTGCAGCTCGAGATCGACGAGATCGGGAGGCGCGAGGGGAAGGACGGCCTCGTATCTCTGCTCCTGCTCGCCGCGATCGTCGGGGCGACCGTGGTCGCCCCGACTGCACCCGTGGTGGCCGCGCTCATGGTCCTGATCGTCCTGCTGGTCGCCACGGGGACGGGGTTCGTACGAGTTCGTCGGACCCAGCGCCTACGGGCCCTCGAAGGCACCCTCGAGGAACGGCGTACGCGGGCGCTGGACGGTGCGGCCACATCCGCACGCCGGCTTGCGCACCTTCACGACGAGCTCGACCGGAAGTCGTCGGAACGGGGCCGCTCGTTCGAGGTGCTCTTGTCCACTCTGGCAGCGATCCTTCTCGTCACCCTCGGCCTCGTCGAGGGCGTCTCGCTGGCCGCAGGCACGGGTGTGTTTCTGGGTCTCTTCGCCGCGGTCCGCGGTCGAGGGGAGCTGAAGCGACGCGCAGAAGTCTCAGCCCTCCGCGAGGACATCCACGCGATCGAGGTTTCCGACTCGCCGTAGCAGGACCCTCCGCGCCGTTGGGCGGTCCGATCGGCGTTTCGCCCGTCCGATGCTCCGGCTCCGCAGGGGTCGGGAGCCGGAGACGACAGGTGCAACTTTTTCTGGGCGGTTCTCGTCGGAGAGAGTGAGCGGTGGGTCAGCCGGGCCGCGGATCCTGAAGATCCGTTGCGCCGCACGCACCCGTCGCGATAGGGAAGTTGGCCGATCGAGAGGGCTCGGTGGCTGCGTGCGGTGTCCCGTGTGGATGTGTGGAGGATGACGATGATGGACTCGCAGTGGATGTGGACGAAGACGACGGGTCGTACGGCGGCGGCGATGATCATGGCCGCCGTCGTCACGACTGGATGTGCCACCCCGAGAGGGGTCGCGGCGCCGAACGAGGCGCCCGACTGGAATCGACCGACAAGGGAGGCGCATCCCGGATGGTGCTACACCGTGAGTGCGGACGCCTGGTCGCCGACGCTGGTCGATCGGTTCCCGGAGCTGGAAGGCTTTTCGATGCCGACGGTCGTCTACCTCGGCCTCGACACCCAGCATGGCGCCATGGATGCCGGTGTGGAGACCGGGAACGAGGAACTCGCGTGGGAGGACGCCCGGGAGGCCCGCTGGATCGGCGAGCAGCCTCTACAGAACGAGCCGTGGGCCTTCGACCATGCTCACTGGTGGCAGATGGACGATGGCTCGTACCGCATCGGTTTCGCCGGGAGCTATCTGTTCTGGGTGGGCTTCGAAGCGGAACAGACCGACAACGGACTCGTGGGCGTCTTCAGGTACTGGAGCCGCGATACGCTCGGTGAGGCGGGGGCGCCCGAGGTGATGGTGAACGCCGCACTCGAGCACGTCGCCTGCAGCGACACGCCGTTCGTGGTCATCGATTAGGGCGCGTTCACACAACGGGTCCGCGCCACCTTACCACGGCCGGACTCTCGACGTCGGCCCTGTTCGTGTGTTCGACCGGCCCCGGTGACGTTCGCGTCGCCCGGGCCGGTCAGGCCGAGGCGCCAGGCCTCCCCGCTCGTTCGCATCGGGCAGGGGTCCAGTCGATCGGGCAGGCTTATGGTGGAGGGCCCGGCGGATCGCCTCAGGTTCATGTGATGGGAAACCGAACGCGGCATGCGGGTACGAGCGTGTTCGTTCAGATTCCCAGCGCCCCTTGTCGCGATTTTCCGGTTGGATATCGCGCCTCGCATGGAACCCGTGACTCACGCTCTCGACCACCAACTCGTCGTCCTCGTGGACGATGTCGTGACCCGCATCGAGGCAGGTGCCGGTGTCGATCCGTTGTGCGAGCTGGTCGGTGCAGTGCGCCCGGACGATGCGAAGGATGGCGATGCCGCCGTCCGAGGGCTGACCGAGGCGATCCTGGCGGGGGACGGCCTCGGAACACGACTCGGCGACGTGCTTCGCAATATCGTCGGCGGGGTGCATCTCTTCCCCGCATTCACCGAGTCGGGTGTTCCTCCGAGCGACGGATTCTGGAGTGAGCTCGGATCGCGTATCGCCCGTCGGTTCGTGCCCGAGCTGGACCCTCCCGCCGATCTCCGGTCGATCATCCGGCTCCTCTTCGACGAGCAGTACGATCACGAGTGGCTCGCGAGAGTCCGGGAGGGGACCTGGCGGGATCTGATGTCCGCGCTTTCGATCCGGGCGGACTCGGTGCGCGGCATCGACCCCGAGCATGCGACCGCCATCCGCGGACTCGCGCATCACATCGCCAGCCTGGGACTTCAGCCGGAAATTCATGCACGGTTGCCGGGGATCGCCGAGGCCGTCTCACCCTTCCTGCGACTCTCCGCCACGGCGCTCAGATACGTCGAGAGCTTCGAGGGGGAGGAGGAGGGAGACGAGATCGAACTTCTGGGCCAGGCGCTGGATGCCGTCCGCGACTGTCGCGAGAGCGTGCAGCGCGTTCGGGACGGAAACCGTGAGCACGGCACCAGCCTCCGCCTGACCGGCCTGACCTATCGGCTCGACGCGCTGCTCGACCGTATCGAGATCCTTCTCGACCTGTCCGAGGTCGAGGAGGACCGGTTCCAGAAGTCGCTGGGTCGGTTCGTCGCGGTGCTGGTGGAGGCCGAGAAGACGCGCAACGCCATTCTCCCGCACATCAGGGAGCATGTCGACCTTCTTGCGCTGGAGATCGTCGAACACTCCGCACGAAAGGGCAGCAAGTACATCACATCCGGCCGTGGGGAGTGGACGCGCTTCTTCGTGGCGAGCATGTGGGGTGGCGTGATCGTCGCCGTGTTTTCCCTCTTCAAGACGTTCATGGCCCAGTGGGGGCTTCCCCTCGGTATCGAGGCGATCCTCTACGGCCTCAACTACTCGGCCTGCTTCGTCCTCATCTACCTGACAGGATCCGCGCTGGCGACGAAGCAGCCCGCCATGACCGCGAACACGATCGCCCGCGAGCTGGGGGACCCCGAACAGCGCACACTCGAGAGGCTTGAGGAACTCGTGATCCGGGTCTGGCGAAGTCAGTTCGTCAGCTTCGTCGGGAACCTGGCTGCGGCGTTGCCTGTCGCCCTGCTTCTGTCGCAAGCGTTCCGGCGACTGACCGGGGCGGCCCCGGCCGACGAGGCGAAGGCGCAGTCCCTCCTCGCTGCGCTGCACCCTCTCGAGAGCGGGACGGTCTTCTACGCCGCCGCCGCCGGACTCTTCCTGTTCGGTGCGGGGCTCGTGTCGGGATGGGTCGACAATCGAAATCTCAACCGGAACGTACCGGGTCGTGTAGCCCGTCAGCCTCTGCTTCGCTCACTGCTCGGCGACAGGGGGGCGTGGAAGGTCGGCGAGTTTCTGGACCGGAATCTCGGCATCATCGCCGGAAACGTCTTCCTCGGATTCGCACTGGGCTCACTCGGTACGGTCGGGGAGATTCTCGGGCTGCCGCTGGACATCCGCCACATCGCCTTCGCGTCGGCCGAATTCGGGACCGCGCTCGACGGCCTCCAGTTCTCGGTCGCGACCGAGATCGTGGTCGCGGTGGCCATCGGGATCGTGCTGATCGGGCTCGTCAACTTTCTCGTCAGCTTCGGGCTGAGCCTCGCCATGGCGCTCGAATCGCGGCGGCTCACATGGCGCGAACTTCGTACGGTGGTCCGCCACCTCGGGACCGCGCTCGTGCGCAGGCCGCTGGACTGGTTCTGGCCACCCCGCTCGTCCGAGCCGACCGAGGATCTGGTATGAAGCGCCTCAACTATCGGCACCTCTGGTACTTCTGGCACGTGGCTCGCGAGGGTGGGATGACCGCGGCCAGTCGGGTGCTGCACGTGAGCCAGCCCGCCCTCAGTGCGCAGATCAAGAAACTCGAGAAGGCGCTGGGGGAACAGCTCTTCCACCGGTCCGGCCGCGGCCTGATCCTGACGGAGGTAGGCCGGATCGTGTTCGAGTACGCCGGGGAGATCTTCGATCTGGGGGACCGGCTGCGGGAGGCGGTCGCGGGTGCCGACAGCGACGGACCCCTGAGACTCTCGGTGGGAATCGTCGAGGCCTTTCCCAAGATCCTGGCCCACCAGATCATCGCTCCGGCTCTCGCTGCATTCGAGCGTCTGACACTGCGGGTGGACACCGCCCCCCCGGACCGACTCTTTCAGCAGCTCGCGACCCACGACCTGGATCTGGTCATCTACGACGCTCAACTGCCGGCGACGGTGGATGTCCGCGCATACAGCCATGAGCTGGGGGAGAGCACGATCACCATCGCGGGCACGGAGGATCTCGCGGCGCGCTACACCGACGGCTTCCCGGAGAGTCTGGACGGCGCGCCCTTCCTGATGCCCGGTCCGGACACGATGCTGCGGCGCACGCTCCGAAGGTGGATGGCCGACACCGGTATCGAACCGCGCGTGGTGGCGGAGGTGGAGGACAGCGCCATTCTCAAGACGTTCGGCCGAGAGGGTGTGGGACTGTTCGCGATCCCCACGGTGGTCGCGTCCCAGGTATCACGGATGTACGAGACCGTGTCCCTCGGGGTTCTTCCCACCGTCGTCGAGCGATTCTGGGCCATCTCCGTCGAGCGGCGAATCCGGAACCCCGCCGTCGCCGTGATCGCCCAGGCGGCCCAGACCGACCTTCTGGTCGACAGCTGACGAGACCGGCCGGCGCGCACCGGCTCCGGCCTCTCCCGACGCACGCAGTCCCCACTGCAGGAGCGGCGGTCCCACCAGTTCATGCACGGCGACGAGTGCGACGAAGAGGGTTCGCAGCTCCTCCCCCCAGGATGGAAACGCCTGGGCGGCCAGCGTCACCATGCCGAGCGTCACGCCCGCCTGAGAGACGAACCCCGTCCATGCGTACCTTCCGACCGCCTCGGGGGCTCCGGACAGACGTGCGCCGGTCCGGGTCCCGATCCAGATGGCGGCGCCCCGCGTCACCACGATCAGTGCGATGATCGGCCCCATGGAGACGAGGGCGTCGAGCGAGATGCTGGCCCCGGCGAGCGTGAAGAAGATCGCGTAGACGGGAACCGAGTTCGCCTCCACCGCGTGGATGAAGGGCTCGCCCCTTTCCGGGCTGATGTTCTCGACGAAGAACCCGGCGGCCAGGGCCAGCAGGAGAACCTCGAGACGCAGCGCTTCCCCGAGCAGTGCGGCGCCGAAGGCGATCACCAGCACGAAGGGGACGAGCTGCACCTTCACGTCGCGAAGGTAGAGCGAGATCAGCCACCCGCCACCCGCACCGATCGCGATCGAGCCTCCGATCTCCCACCACAGCGTCTTGACCAGGAAGATGTCGAGGCCGCCCGACTCGGCGCTGAAGGCCGAGCGCGTCACCGACAGGACGACCGCGAACAGGACGATGATGACGAGGTCCTTCAGCACGGTCACGCCCAGGATCGTCGACGATACCGGGCCCTTCGCGTCCTGGTCGTTCACGACCGCGACGGTCACCGCGGGTGAGTTCGCGATGGCGATCGACGCGAAGACCACGGCGATGACCAGAACCTCGGTCATCGGGCGACCGGCCGTGAAGGGAAGCACGTCCGCGAGGAGGAGGGCCAGGCCGAACATGACCACGAAGACGGCGATCATCTCCGCGGTGAGGATCCCGATCATGGAGCGGCTCTGCGACCTGAGCTCCGAAAGCTTCAGTTCGCCGCCCGCGGACAGCGCGATCAGGGCGATCGCCGCGGCATCGATGAAACGAAGGGAGGCGACATCCGCGGCCGTGAGAACCCCGAGGGCCCCCGGACCGATGAGCACACCCACGAGGATGAACCCCGTGATGCGGGGCAGACCCATGTCTCGGGCGATGCCCCCCGCGAGATGTCCGGCGAGGAGCACCACACCGAACAGGAAGACGAGACGCGTGCCCGTGATGTCCACCGCGAACAGATCCGTACCCTGGAGCGCTTTCGCGATCGCCAGTAGCACGACGAGGACGAGCGAGCGACGGAGCGCCATGGGGTCCACCCTTCGGTCCGGAGAAGACGTCGGTCAATCGGGTCCGGGCGCCTCGAATCGGCGTGGAAGAAAGCGCCCGGACACGGAACCTCCGAAATCGATCCCGTGAAGGGAAATCGAAATTACCTGACGGCGGGATAACGAAAAATTATCGGGTCGCGGAGATGCGATCGCTCCGCCGCGCTTCAGTCCACCGCCCGTCCGATCGAGATCCCGAGCCGGAAGCCCCAGCGGATCACGGAGAAGGAGGAGGTTGCCGCGAGCCCGACTGCCGCGAGATTCGCCTCGCCATAGTCGCGAAGTGTCGCGCCGCCGGCAGCGACGACGCGCGCCCGTCTGTTGAGGGGTATCTCGACGCCGACCTCGGCGCCGTAGGAAAGCCCGTCCTCCTGCACGACGAGTACCTCCCCCTGGGTCGGGGAAGGCGCTGTCGTGTTGATGCGTGTCCACCCGAAGCGGCCCTCGACGAAGGGATGGATCCCGGTTCGGCCACCAAGGGCCTGACGCACCACGAGGTTGGCGCCGGAGTCGTCCCACCGAGTGCGGATGGCACGTCCCACGCCGGGGGAATCGAATCCACCGGTCACGCCCTCGAGTCCGACGCCGAGTCCCGGAGTGAGCTCCGCCCACAGGCCGAAGCCCCCGCGGAAGCCCGCCTCGAACGAATCCACGTCGTCGCCGGACCATGCGTACTGTCCGCCCCAGAATTCGACCCCTCGGAAGAGCAGCTGCGCATCCGCGGTGGCGGGGGTGGAGCCGACGTAGAGAGCGGCGATCAGAGCGATCAGTGGGATGCGGCGCATGCCGAGGCTCCCTGGGTTCCCGATGTGGTGTACGAGCCGGTCAAGAGTTCCGACCCACGGTCAGTGCGTGCCTGCAAGAACCCCGAACCCTCTGGAAAGGTGTCGCCCGGACTCAGTTCCCCACGACCTGGACCTGCTCGAAGGTGGCGATCGCATTCACATGATTGATCAGCGCCTGCAGCTCCTGGAGACGGGCGGTGGTGAGCTGGTTCTGGGCCTGGACCACCTCGAAGTTCGTCGTGACACCGACCTGGAATCGGGCCAGTTCGGCCTGCAGGTTCTGCTGTGACGCCTCCGCATTCCGCTGTGCGGCCTGGTACTGCAGGAAGGTGTTGCGCACCGACAGTCCGGCCGAAGTGACCTGGGTCACGATGTTCAGCTCCTGCGTTCGGAGCGAGAGGTTCTGCTGGCGAAGCTGTACCTCGGCACGCTCGAGGTTGAGCTGGTCCGGGTTCGCGCCGATCGGGTAGGAACCGCTCAGCGAGAGATTCCAGGTAGGAGCCTCCCGGTCGAGCAGTGCCTGCAGTCCATCGCCGTATCCGCCCGGCTCGATGAGCTCGGGGTCTCCACCCAGGCCTCCACGGTCGAAGCGGTCTCCTCCCACGCCCTGGAGCGAGTACGATGCGGACAGATTGAGGTCGGGCAGGGCATTCGACTCCGTCACCTCGAGGTTCACCTCGGCGATGTCGATCTGCCGGCGCGCCTGCTGGAGGTCCAGCCGGGTCCCGAGCGCCCGATCGATCGCGGTCTCGAGATCCACATCCTGGTCGACGACGGTCGGCAGGTCCGTCGGGATGATCCGCTGTCCGAGAAGGTCGTCGCCCGCCCCGTCGAGCAGCAGCTGCTTGAAGGCGAGCTCGGCGTTGGTCCACTGAATCTCCGCGTTGAGCAGCGACTGCTCGGCGCTCGCGACCTGAGCCTCCGCCTGAATCACCTGGAACTCCGTGCCCTGGCCGGCCTCGAGACGGACCTCGTTCTGTGCCAGCGTCTCCTGAGCCTGCGCGAGGGAACGCCGCTGGATCTCGATCTGCTCGATCGCGGCACGAAGAGCCCAGTACCGCTGGCGGATCTGATTGGTGATCGACGCGATCTGCGCCTCGACCTCGAGATCGGTGATGTCCAGCTGAATCGTCTGAGTTCGAAGCTGAGCGCGCTGATTGTCGAGGGTCAGCCCTGCCAGCAGCGGCTGGTTGAACTGCAGGCTGACCGACGACCTGAAGCTCGGGTTGAGCGTCGCGAAGACGTTGTTGGTTTCAGATCGACTGTTGTTGAAGTCCGCCGAGAGCTGTCCCCCGAACCACGGCATTGGCTGGGCGAGCGAGGAGTTGAAGCTGATTCGCTCATTCGTGATCGTCCCGCCTCCGTCCAGCTGACTCGTCGAGGGGTTGGACGAGTTGTTGTAGCCGAAGTTGGCGGAGAAGCTGGGGTTGAACGCGGTCTGCGCCTGCTGGTACGCGAAGGCCTGAAGCGTCGGATTGAGCCGGACGCTCTGGATGTTCAGGTTCGCCTCGAGTGCACGGTCGATGGCCTCCTGCAGCGACATCCGAACGACCACGTCCTCATCGGAGATCGGAGGCAGCGCCGATCCCACCTCGTACGGCTCGATCTCCGGCAGTTCGGCCTGCGCCGATGCCGGGCCGGCGGAGAGTGCGAGGGTGACGAACGCCGCGAGGGCGGGAATCGACGAAATCGCCTTCATGATCTCTCTTTCCTTTCGTGTCGGGACGGGTTCCACCGCCCCTGAAAATTGGTGCCGCGTCGAACGGGTGTCGGGCCTTCCCCATGACGCCCGGCGGCCCACGAGCGTTGATGCATCGCCCGAACGATTCGTTAAACCTAACCGGGGGTTCGGTTGCACCGCCGGGTGGGTACGCGATCGGGTTCGCCACGTGGTGGGAGTGCCCCTACCTTTGTGCCACCTCGCCCCCGCACCTGGAAGATGAACGAGCCCCCCTCCCCGAACGTCCCTCGGCGCCGCGTGATCCTCGGCCACGCGGTGCTGGCGCTGATCGCCTTCGTGGCCGCGTTCGCGCTGCTGCTCGGGACGGGGTCCGAGTTCGCGCTCGTCCTGTTGCTTCCCGCCATGCTCTTTCTCGTTCGTGCGCTGGTCGGGATCCGTCGCCGGGGGGAGACGAACGACTCGCTCCCGGACGACGCGTCCGACGCCGACCATGGAGCCTGACCCCCGCTCCGCATCCCCCGCCCACATGCCGATCGACATCCGCCTGGACGACGAGATCTCCATCGACGAGGTCCTCGCCATCTATCGCGCCAACGAGTGGTCCTCCGCCGACAAGCCGGACCGCCTGATGGCCGCGCTCCGGAGTTCCGAGACACTCGTGACGGCACGCCGTGACGGCACGCTGGTCGGGCTGGCCAACGCCATTTCGGACGGCCACCTGGTCGTCTACTTTCCCCACGTGCTGGTCCACCCGGACCACCACGGAGCGGGAGTCGGGAAGAAGCTCATGCACGCCATGATGGAGCGGTACGAGGACTTTCATCAGCGATGCCTCATCTCCGACTTCGGTGCCGTGGCGTTCTACCAGAGGCTCGGGTTCACGCGGTCCAGCGACATGGTCCCGATGTGGATCTACGACGGGGACGACCACTAGGTCTCCGAGATCATGACCACGCCTCTTCTTCGGGTCTTCGTCGCGGGAGCCACCGGGACGATCGGACGAGCGACGGTCCGGACGCTGCTGGACCGGGGCCACCGGGTCGTGTGCTTCGTGCGGCCGTCGTCCCGGGCGGATCCACTCCCCGGGGGATGCGAGGTGCGGATCGGTGACGCGCTCGATCCGACGTCGGTCGCGGACGACGGATTCCGCGGCGAGGCGTTCGACGTCGTTCTGTCCTGCATGGCCTCGAGATCGGGAACGCCGGCGGACGCGTGGGCCGTGGAACGGGACGCGCACCTTCATCTGCTCGAGGCCGCCCGGGCTTCCGGCGTCGACCACTTCATCCTGCTCTCGGCAATCTGTGTGCAGAAGCCACGCCTCGAGTTCCAGCGCGCCAAGTTGTCCTTCGAGAAGGCGCTTCGGAACTCCGGGATGGACTGGTCGATCGTGCGACCGACCGCCTTCTTCAAGTCGATTTCGGGACAGATCGAGCGGGTGAAGGCGGGGAAGCCGTATCTGCTGTTCGGCGACGGAACCGGCACGGCGTGCAAGCCGATCGCCGACGAGGACCTGGCCGAGTTCATGGTGCGCTGCCTGGAGGAGCCGGAGCTCCGCAACCGCGTCCTTCCCATCGGGGGACCGGGACCCGCGCTGACGCCCCGGGACCAGGGCGGGCTGCTGTTCGAGGTGGCCGGCGTCGAGCCTCGATTCCGCCGAATCCCCCTCGCCGTGATGGACGCCGTGGTCGGTGTGCTCGGCCTGCTGGGCCGCGTGATTCCTGCGCTGCGGGACAAGGCGGAGCTCGCGCGGATCGGCCGCTACTATGCGACGGAGTCGATGCTCGTCTGGGACGCCGAACGGGGCACGTACGACGCGGAGGCAACCCCCGAGTTCGGGACGCGAAGCCTGCGGGACTACTACCGGGCGCGCCTGGAGGGATCGGTGAAGGATCAGCGCGGGGAGCACGCGGTTCTGTGAGCGGCTCCGACGATCCGGTGCCGGTGAGTGGTGCCTCGAAGCGTGCCCTGGAGATTCTCGAGCGTCGCATCGACCGGACCGAAGCCCAGATCGAGGGGCTGCGCGATGTGCGGTCATCGGTGATCTGGAAGGCCGTCCCCTTCATGGGGATTCTTCTCGCTGCGGTGTTCGGCATGCTGGGGTGGAATTTCGGTGAACCGATCGCCGGCATGATCGCTCTGGTCCTCGTCGGGAGTCTGCTCCTGTTCGGGATCGGGGCCCAGCTCGGCATCCGGCGGGGCGAGCGGCGACTCGAGGAGATCGAGGCGGAGTACTCGGACGTCGTGCGCGATCTCACGCCGGGCCCTGCGGAGCGGCGGGACGACTGACCGTGTCTTCGCGACGACTCGGCCGCTTCGCCTTCGCGGCGTTCATGGTGGCGGCGGGACTGAACCACTTCGCCAATCCCGAGTTCTACCTGCGACTCATGCCGCCGTGGCTGCCGTGGCACGGGCCGCTGGTGTTCTGGAGCGGCGTGGCCGAGGTGGTGGCGGGGGTCGGCGTGCTGATCCCCCGCGTGCGCCGGGAGGCGGGCTGGCTGGCCATCGCCGTCCTGCTGGCGGTCTTCCCGGCCAATGTGTGGATGGCCTTCGACCCGTCGATCTGGCCGGGCGTGCCCACATGGGCCCGGTGGGTCCGTCTTCCCTTCCAGGCCTTCTTCATCTGGTGGGCGTGGGTGGTGACCCGGGCCGACGACGGCGCAGAGACAGGAGCATCGGACAGCGGTACGGAGTAGTTCCTCTTCCATTCCTCGGGATCCCCGCACCCATGAAGTTCGAACAGCTGATCGGCGACACACCCCTGGTCGAGTTCGACCGCATTCCCCCCTCGGAGGGCATCGCCGAAGAGGTTCGCATGCTCGGCAAGCTCGAGGGCCATGGCCCCGGCGGGAGCGTGAAGGACCGCGCGGCGTGGGGAATGCTCTCGGGTCTGCTCGAGCGCGGCGAGATCGAGCCGGGTGCCCGATTCGTGGAAGCCACGAGCGGCAATACCGGCATCGCGCTGGCGATGGTCGCGGCACGTCTGGACCTCCGCATGACCCTCGTCGTCCCGCACTCGGCCACCCCGGAACGGGTCGAGGCGATGAAGGCGTACGGTGCCGATGTGATCCGCACGGGCGAGGGCGAGAACATGGAGGACGCCCGCCGGATGGCCGAGAAGATGATCGGCGGCGGCGAGTATCGGGCGCTGAATCAGTTCGCCAACCCCGACAACTGGCGGATGCACTACCGAACCACCGGGCCGGAGATCTGGCGGGACACGGACGGTCGGGTGACGCATTTCGTATCCGCGATGGGGACGACGGGCACCGTCATGGGGACGTCTCGTTTCCTGAAGGAGCGGAATCCGGATATCACCGTGGTCGGTACACACCCGACCGAGGGGTCGAAGATCTCCGGCATCCGCGAGTGGTCGCCCGCGATGACCCCCGCGATCTACGAGCCCGAACGGGTCGATCGCATCGAGCGCGTGAGTGAGGCCGAAGCGCGTCGGATGGCACAGCGGATGGCCCGCGAGGAGGGAATTCTCGCGGGCATGAGCAGCGGCGGGGTTCTCGTGGCGGCCCTGCGGGTCGCGCGGGAGCTCTCGGAGGGCGTCGTCGTCTTCATCGTATGCGATCGGGGTGACCGCTACCTGAGTTCCGACCTGTACGATCCGCAGGCGGTGAGACGGGCGCCGGGTGCGGAGGCGATCGACTGACGAGACCGGACCGACCGGAGGACCCCAGCCCGGTCCGCCGATCAGCCCCAGATATCGAAGAACTCGATCTGGGACCCATGCTCGGCTTCCGGCTCCGCACCCCCGAGATAGCTCAGGACCAGCCGTCCCAGCTCGTGCACGAGCCGCTCGTCCGTCGGAACGGGCAGGGCGTCGTCGAGGGATGCACCCTCGTGGAATTCCCGCAGTGCGCCCGAGACCACGACCAGGGAGAAGTCCACTGCGGTCGAGGGGTCGGGGTGGCCGATCAGCTCGGGCTGGGCGAGGAGAAGCGAACGAATGCCGGCACGCACGTGCCTGTAGAAATCCGCCGCGGCGTCGGCCGCACCATTCGGGGCGTGTCGAGTTTCCAGGAGGCGGCGCTGTCGGGCGTGAACCCGATACGTCTCCAGGAGCAGGCGCACGACGGCTTCGGAGAGGTCCGGCAGTCCGATCTCGAGCCACTCCTCCTCGTCACGGGAGGCGATGGCCTCGTCCCAGCGCTCCCGGGCGCCCTCCCAGACCCGACTCTCGAGATGCCGGAGCAGCGACTCCTTGCCGTCGAAACGGGCATAGAAGGAGCCTACGGAACTGCGTGCCCGCTCCACGATGTCGTGCACGCTGGTCGACTCGACGCCCTGTTCCCCGATCAACTCGAGCGCGGCGCGCTCGATGCGGGCCAGGGTTCGACGCGATCGGTCCTGTTTCGGCTCCCGGACGCCCAACGCGTCCCCCCGATGCAGTGGTGGTGAGGTGAGACCGAACCCGACGGCCATGGCTCACCCTGTGGTCCCCCCGGCGCCCGCGCAACCGGGGGATCGCGATCTTTCCACTCCCCACGAGGCGCGCGTATCTTCGAAGCTCGCCGGACCAGACCGTGCAGATTTCCCCGCTACCGACCGAAGGCCTATTCGTGAGCGACTCTCCAGCATTCCTCTCCGACGACCCGCAACACGATGCCGCCGCCGCGGCCATCGCCGCGGCGAGTCGCCTGATGCAGCGCACCATGGTCCCCGCGAAGGCACCGCGGATCCAGGGCTTCGAGGTGGCGGGCGGGACGATGCTGGAGGAGGACGGTCGCGGAAACACGACGTGGGACCACTTCCCGATGTCCGATGGACGCACGGCGATCATCGTGCTGGACGTACGGTCCGGCGGGCTTCCGGCGGCGTTTCCGGCGGGTCTCGTTCGGGCCGCGCTTCGCACCGCGGCCGAGTGGACGGACGATCCCGCCCAGCTGCTTCGGTCGGCCAACCATGCCCTTTCCGAAATGCACGTCGAGGGCCTCGATCAGTTCGTGGAGTGTGGTGTAGTGGTGGTCGCGGACGAGGCGGTCCGGTGGGCTTGCGCGGGACGTATGCCGGCGGGGGTTCTCGTCCGCGACGGAACGCTCCGCCAGCTCGCCTCTCATGGACCTCCGCTCGGGATGATGGGTGGCTTCGAGTACGGGTCCGATCGCATCTCCATGGGAGCGGGGGATACGGTACTGATTCTGAGCAGCGGCCCGATCGGTCTCTTTCGGGGGGCCGCGGACCTGGTGGCACAGGTTCACGGGAAGCCGGCCGGCGAAGTGGTCAAGACGGTCCACCGCGCCATCCGGAAGTCACAACAGGGTGCCGGATCCCCACAGGAGATGTCGACCATCTACCTGCGCCGAAGCTGAACACGAAGCAGTGCCCGCCGGGGGTGCCCCGGCGGCGATTCGAATACACGAGACACGGTGGGGCCGAATCCGGCCCCCGATCATTCTGGGAGGATACATGCCGGTTACGGAAAGGGACGTCCGGAACGCTCTGAAGGGCGTGAAGGATCCCGAGCTCAACCTCGACCTCGTGGTTCTCGGGCTCATCTACGACATCGAGGTGGGGGACGCCCGTGCGGACGTGGTCATGTCGCTCACCTCGCCGATGTGTCCCGTGGCGGGCGAGATCGTAGAGCAGGCGACGGAGGCGGTACTCGGTGTGGACGGGATCGACGAGGCGGACGTTCAGCTCACCTTCGATCCCCCCTGGACACCCGAGCGCATCGCCCCACTGATCCGCGCCTCGCTCGGACTCTAGACCGATCCCGCGGTGCGATATGCGTCGGAATCGGGCCCCACGCCCGGATGAGCGAGACGCCGATGAACGAGCGACTGGGCGATGAGTGAGCGACTCGAGGAATTCCGCACCTTCCGCGAGCGGATGAACGACCGGATCCTTTCGCAGGACAACCTCGACATCCGGCGGTTCTTCGCGCTCGACAGCCGTGTCTACGAGGAGGGCGCGCTTCCCGTCCGGACCAAGGAACTGCTGGGGCTGGTCGCGTCGCTGGTGCTTCGGTGCGACGACTGTATCTCCTACCACGTGATCGGTTGCCGCGAGGCCGGCGTTACCGAGGAGGAGATCTTCGAGACACTCTCGATCGGTCTCGTGGTCGGCGGCTCGATCACGATTCCGCATCTGCGCCGTGCGGTCGACCTCCTCGACGAGCTGGGCCAGGACACGTCCTGATTCCCTGCGGAGAATCAGGGTGAGGCGCTCCCTCGGCGCTTCACGGATTCTTCGTCCGGAGTCATCCCGCGATCAGCTCGATCTCGTCGAGAAAGTCCTCGAGTGGCGCCACCAGGGCTCGGGCACGGTCCGCCAGCCCGGCAGGAAGTCGGGTTCCCGCCGGATCATCCCGGGTGAGATGCGCGGCCACCGCGCGGCCGAGCTCCTCGTCCGACTCCTCGGCGGCCTGGTGGTATTCGGCATACCTCGCCGACACGTGCTGCTCGAACAGCGGCAGGTAGCTCTCGGGCGTGCCGTGTTCGACGAGGTCCTCGAAAATCGCCGAGTGGAGTTCGTCGAGGGCTTCGTGGAGGAGGTCGTCGGGAGCACGCCCGACGAACGCGAGCTGGGCACCACGGGTATGAGTCCACATCAGGAAGATGAGAGCTTCCTCCACGGTGTGCTGCGGAGGGAGCCCCTCACGGGTCGGCACGCCCAGATCCTCGACGTGGATCTCGGCGTCACCGGAGGCGATGAAGTCCGTGAAATTCTCCCAGACGAGGCGTGCCAGGTGGTCCCCCAGCGCGACCGGCGTGAGTGTGTCGGGGGAGCGGAAGTCGTCGCTGGGCGGATTCATTGGGCGGGGTCGGGGGTCTCGGAGGCGAACTTCCCCAATTCCCCACCGCGCGCGGAGAGTGTCAAGCGCGATGAAGACCGGGGACGGGCGATGCAGCACGAATGCGTCCGCATACTGAACGAATCACAGGAGAAGCAGGCATGAAGCGAGAACGCTCGAATCACCCCCCGATGCAGGGAATCCTCGCTCGTCGGGTGGGGCCTCTGGTGTTCGGCCTGTTGACCGTGATCCTGATCGGGGCGTGCGCGCAGTCGGTGACGGTAGCTCCCGATCCGCGTCCGATCGTGAATCGGCAGGGAGCTCGTCTGGCTCTCGATGACGATCGAGCCCAGGAGATCTACCGGTGGGTGGATCGCCAGCTCCAGGAGATCCGGGAGAACCCCTCGTTCTGGGTGATCACCAATTCGTCCACCTCGGACCTGCTCCCCTGGGAGACGCTGGATCTGACCCCGACCGGGGACTCCGCGACGGTGCAGTTTCCGAACACCGTGCCCGATGTCCAACAGGTGTATCAGATCTACGCACACCTGAACATCACGAGGACCCGCGGTGAGATCGAGGAGTGGCTGCCCGGTGCCGACTCCCTCGCCGGCTGGGATCTGGAAGTCGCGATCGTCGACCGGATGGCGGAGGCGTGGCTCCTCGGACGGGCGAGCTACTCGTTCACCCCGTACGTCCCGGTCGATCAGCTCGTCTACGCCTCGGAGGAGGGGATGCTCGAGCCGCTGCTGCTGTCGCTGCGGGGCTTCGAGTATCCGGACGCACGGGATGCCTGGCTGGAGGCGAATCCCGAGGGAGAGGCGGAATTCCGCGCGTGGTATCGGGACACCCTCGGGGGCGAACCGGAGCCGATCGCCGCGGGTGGCTGACGTCGACGGAGACCGCTGTCAGGCGATCTCGACGTCCCAGCGCGCCGCGATGGTGGCGGCCCTCTCTCCGGTCACATGAAGGTCTACGCGGCCGGTCCGGGCGAAACGATCGGCGGAGGGTTTTCCGCCGAAGACCGCGAAGCCGACAACCTCCGCCCGGGCATGCTCTCCGTCGGGTCCGGACGCCTCGAGCGAGGCGTTCCTGAGCGCACGAAGGGCGGGAGGGTCCCCCTCCTCGAGACGGAGCTGGAGGATGTATCCGCCGTGAGGCGCAGGCATTGCGTCGAGGACGCGGAATCGGGTCGTGGCCATCGCTTCGACTCGTCGGGACGGAACGTCTGGAGACAACGGGGTGTCCCCGTCAGCCGGAAGCTCGTCGCGCCCTGCGCCCACGTCAATCGACCGGGTGCGGGCGTCGAGACCCCGTCCCCGTGACGTCCTCCCGCGCATTCGTACGGCTCGCCCTGGTCGCCGCGCCGGTGGGAGCGGGGGCCTTCGTGATACGCGGCGACATCGGGGTCGCTGCGGCGGTCCTCGGCTCGGTCCTCGTCGTGTCGCTGCCCGCACTCGCGGTGGCACAGATCGGGATGGTGCCGCCGGAGGAGCTGGACACGCTGCCCGTCTATCTGAGCTCCGCGCTCCTCATCGCCCTGCTCGGCACGGGATCGCTCGTGGTGGGACTGCTGGAACTCGGCGCCGCGGCGATGGGACTCTCCCCCGGCACATCCGAGCGCCTGCTGCTCTGGTCGGCGGTGGCGACCGCCGGAGGAGTGGCGATTCTGGTCGTGGCGGCTCTGGTCTCGAGATGGAGAGGGTGGCGCGAGACCGACCTCGTCCGGCTCCTGATGCCGTCCAGCGGCGTGGAGCGCCGCGGCTTCCTGGTCGTCTCCATCACGGCGGGGATCGGCGAGGAGGTCGCCTACCGGGCGTTCCTCCTGGGCCTCCTCTCGACAGCCTTCTCCGCGCCCTGGACGGCTGCCGCGGTCACATCGATCGCCTTCGGACTGCTGCACGCCTACCAGGGGCCTGTCGGGATGATCCGGACTGGACTCATCGGCTTCCTGTTCGCCGCGATCGTCGTGATCACGGGGTCGGTCTGGCCCGTCGTGGTCGGACACATCATGATCAATCTGATCGCCGGGCTCGTGCTCGGAGACTGGCTTCTTCAAGGGGAAAACTGAGTGGAGATCGACCTCGCCCTCATCGCCGACGCCGCCACGGTGGACGGCGCGGGCAAGCTGAACATCCTCGGGGTGTTCGATCACATTTCGGCGCGTGAGTTTCCGGCGCGCCACGAGCGGATGGTGCTCGTCCTTCGCTTCTCCGCCGGCATGGACGAGGCCGGTACCCACGAGGTCACGATCGAGGTGAAGGACCCGGATGGCGGCTCGGTCGCCCGGATGGATGGCGAGATCAAGCTCGCTCCCGGACGTCCGGACGCACGCATCCGCGTGCCCCAGATCGTGCATCTCGACGGGTTCGTCTTTCCGAAATCCGGCATGTATTCGCTTGCGGTGTCGGTCGACGGGAACACGTTGACGACGCTCGGACTCAGGGTGTCCGAGGCGACGCGCGTGGCTCAGGCGTGAGGGAGCCGGACAGCCCGTTCGTGAACCCCGGGGAGGTCTCCGGGGTCGAACAGGTTGTCCGACATGGTGCTGCCCGCCGATGTGTCGCTGCCCGGGGAGGCTCGACGTGATCGTCACCTTCAGCTTCGAAGAGATTCAGGCCCTTCGTCATGGGGCGAGTGCCGTGCTGGATCGGGACCTGGGCGGCCCTCCGGTGGCCGTGGCCGCGCCGCCCGAGGCACGCGTCCGGGTCGAGCGGCTGCTCACGGACCTGAACGGCCACCTCTCGATGCGCACGCTCGCCGAGCAGCGACGCACGCAGGAAGCGCTCAGCACCATCGCTCGCGTCCTCCTCGACCGGATGCACCACGAGGTCGACGTCGCGCATCCAGCTGCGGAGCCGGCGGTTGCGGCCTACTTCGAGTACGCCCATTCCCGCACGGTCCTCCGTCGTGTGCGCGATATCGGGGAGCACATGACCGCCCTCATCGAGGTCGTCACCGGTTCGCCGCCGGACGATGCGGTTGCCGAGACCTTCGCCTTTCCGGACTGACGGCCGCGGCCCATGAGTGACCGAATCGACACCCTTCGCCGAATGGTGGAATCCCGCCCCGACGACCCGCGGGCCCGGTTCGGGCTCGCGGTGGAATACCTCTCGTCCGGCCGCACGGAGGAGGGGATCCAGGCACTCCGCTCGTATCTCGATATCGGGAGCGACGAGGGGAATGCCTGGGGTCGTCTGGCGTCGGCGCTGATCGAGCTCGGACGCCCGGAAGAGGCTCGCGAGGCCTGGACGAAGGGCATCGAGGTATCTCTGGCCAATGGTCACCCGACGATGGCGGACGAATTCCGGGCCGCCCTCGACGACCTCGACGGGTGAGTACGCCGGACACGGCGCGTGAAGCCGGACCGAAGCGGGAGGAGTTCGAGACGGAGGCGCTCGTCCACATGGATGCCGTCTACCGATTCGCCCTCAGGCTCGCCGGCGGTGAGGACGAGGCGAACGACCTCGTTCAGGACACCTTCCTCCGGGCCTGGAAGGCGTGGCACCAGTACGAGGTCGGAACCAACGCCAAGAGCTGGCTCTTCACCATCTGCAGGAACCTGTTCCTGCGCAGAGTCGAGCGCGGGAAACGCCACCGGAGCACGGTCGACGAGCAGGCGCCCCGCGCGTCGACCTCGATCGGCGGCGACATCGTCAATCCGCTCTGGAGTGCGACGTCGAAGAACGACCCGGAAGGCTCCTTCTTCGACTCCATCGTCGACGACGAGGTCATCCGGGCGATCGAGGAGCTGCCCGAGGAGTATCGCACCGCGGTCGTGATGAGTGACGTCGAGGGCCTGCCGTATGCGGAGATCGCGGAGGCCACCGGGGTCCCGGTCGGGACAGTCAAGAGCCGACTCTTCCGTGGTCGGCGACAGTTGCAGAAGGCACTCTACGAGTTCGCGGTCGAGATGGGCTACATCAGCTCGGACGAGGCATGGGAGGACGCATGATCATCAAGACGATCCGCCGGATGTTCGGCTGGACGCCGGAGGGGAAGTCGTGTGAGGAGTCGCTTCGCCTCCTCCAGGAATACATGGATGGCGAGCTCGACGATCTCACGGCGTCCCAGGTCGAGAAGCACTTCCGCATGTGCAAGGCGTGCTACCCGCATCTCGACCTCGAGAAACGTTTCCGGGAGCGCCTGCGTCGCGCGGGCGAACGGGACCGTTGTCCGGAAGAGGTGAGAGCGAGCGTACTGGCGGCCATCGAGGAGGTCGAGAAGGCGGGCTGACCCCCTCCACACCGACCATGGTACGGCCGCGCCGCCCGGATCGACCGATCCCGGCGGCGTTTCGCGTATACGGCTTGCGGGTCCTGCCGGGTTTCTAGAGGATAGGCCACCGCCGCCACCGAACCCCCGCCGGAGCCCGCATGGCGACAGCCCAGCAGCGCGAGCGCATCCTGTCGCGTCCGATCGTCGAGGAGATGAAGGAGTCCTTCCTCGACTACTCGATGAGCGTGATCGTGCAGCGCGCGTTGCCGGACGTCCGGGACGGTCTGAAGCCGGTCCATCGGCGGATTCTCTACGCCATGCACGAGCTGGGGCTCTCCCCGGACAGGGGGTACAAGAAGTCGGCGACCGTCGTGGGAGATGTTCTGGGCAAGTTCCACCCGCACGGTGACTCGGCGGTATACGACTCCATGGTGCGGATGGTGCAGGAGTTTTCGCTGCGCTATCCCCTCGTGGACGGGCAGGGAAACTTCGGCTCGATCGACGGCGATTCCGCGGCGGCCTACCGCTACACCGAGGCCCGCCTCGCTCCACTGGCCACCGATCTCCTCCTCGACATCGAGCAGGAGACCGTCGACTTCCAGCCGAACTTCGACGGACGGCTCGAGGAGCCGGTCGTGTTGCCGTCGCGCGCTCCGAACCTCCTGATCAACGGATCGAGCGGGATCGCGGTGGGGATGAGCACCAACGTGCCCCCCCACAATCTCCGGGAGGTGGCCGCGGCGATTCGGGTGCTCGCGAACGATCCGGACTGCACGATCGACGACCTGATGCGCCATGTGGAGGGTCCCGACTTCCCGACGGGCGGGTTCGTCATCGGGACGGACGGCATCGAGGACATGTACCGCGAGGGCCGCGGACGCATCGTGATGCGCGCCCGCATCGTGAAGGAGGCGCTCCGCGGCGGAAAGTCTCAGCTGGTGGTCACCGAGCTTCCCTACGCGATCTCGAAGTCGAAGATCATCGACCAGATCGTGGCGGCGGCCCGGAAGGGCCAGCTGGACGACGTGTCGGACGTACGCGACGAGTCGGATCGCGAGGGCATCCGGATCGTGATCGAGCTGAAGCGCGGCACGGACGCGAACAGCGTGCTCCGTGTCCTCCACAAGCGGACGTATCTCCAGTCCACCTTCGGCGCGATCATGCTCTCGCTCGACCATGGTCAGCCGGTCGAGATGAATCTCAAGCAGATCCTCGAGAAGTGGCGAGACCACCGCATCGAGGTCGTCCAGCGCCGGTCGAGGTACCTGCTGGAGAAGGCCGAGGCGGAGCGTCACGTCGTCGAGGGACTGCTGGCCGCGCTCGACGCGATCGACGAGGTGATCCGGATCATCCGCGGATCGGACGATCGAGCCGAGGCCTCCGGGAAGCTCCAGGACGCGCTCGGCCTCAGCGAGATCCAGGCGGGTGCGATTCTCGACATGCGGCTCGCGCGGCTCACGAAGCTTCAGAAGACGGAACTCGAGGCGCGGCTCGCGAGACTCACGACCGAGATCCGCGACCTGAAGGCGATCCTGACGAGCGACGAAAGGCAGATCGAGGTCGTGCTCCGTGAACTCGAGGAGGTCGTCGAGACGTACGGGGACGAGAGGCGTACCGAGATCCTTCCCGACGCCGAGGAGAAGATCCCGGAGGTGCAGGAGGAGGTCGCGGACGAGAACGCCGTGGTCACGGTGTCCCACGAGGGCTACGCGAAACGCATGCCGATGCACCTGTATCGGCGTCGCGTGAACAGTGGGAAGGCGCTCGCCGGAATGGAGAAGTACGACGACGACTTCATCGAGCGGATCTTCGTCGCTCGCACGACCGGGTACGTCCTCGCCTTCACGGAGCAGGGCCAGGTGCATCCGCTGGAGGTCATCGACCTTCCGGAGAGTGGACGGGCCTCCCGCGGACAGTCGCTGTACGCGCTCCTGCCGGGCACCGACCGAGACGACCCGATCGTGGCCGTGCTCCCGATCGAGTCGCTGGAGGAGGACTCCGAGGCGGTCTTCGTCTTCCTCTCCGAAGGGGGTCTCGTGAAGCGGACCGAGGTGGCCGAGTTCACCAATGTGCGCTCCACCGGCCTGATCGCGGCGGGCACGAGGGACGGAGACAGGATCCTGGACGTGGCGCTCTCCGACGGCACCTCGGAGGTCATCGTCTTCAGCCGCGAGGGCTACGCCATCCGATTCCCGGAGTCGGATGTGCCGACGCAGGGCCGGACCGCGACGGGTGTGAAGTCGATCTCCCTCGCGAAGAGTGGGACGGTGGTCGGGATGCTGCTGGTTCGGCGCGAGGCGGACATCCTCATGGTGCACGAGGATGGCTCGGGGAAGCGCACGGTCGTGTCGGAATTCCCGCTCCAGAAGCGGGGAGGGAAGGGCACGCAGATCACCCCGAGCAAGGGGAAGGGCTCGCCGCTGGTCAACGCGCTCGAGGTCGGGGCCGACGACACGGTCGTGCTGGTGACCGCAGGCGGGCAGGTACATCGCATCGAGGCCGGGGACGTGCCCCTGCAGGGACGCCGAACCGCCGGCCGCAGGGTCGTACGGGTGCCGAAGGGTGGCCGAGTGGTCGAGCTCTCGCGCAGCGCGGAGTCGAGCGCCCGTGAACAGGACGAGGACAGCGAGCCCGCTGCCGATGGCGTGGGCGCTGCGGATGCGGAGGTCCGGGATCCGGTGGAGTCCGAGGCCGAATCGGGTCCCGCTGCCGAGTCCGGCGACGGATCGACCGGCGGGGCCGAGGAGCGCGCTCCGCCGGATCAGGGCGACGAGCAACTCGGGCTGCTCGACGACTGACCACTCCACGACCGACGGGCCGAGGCGCGACCCATCGAAGAACGATCGGGGTCGCACCCCGTCCAACTATCCACGAAGCAGGGGAAGCAGATGAAGTTTCTGGTTCTGGGCGGTGGCGCCCAGGGATCCGCAGCCGCCTTCGACCTCGTCCGCCGCGACGAGGTCGAGCAGGTGGTGATCGCCGACCGTGTGGTCGAGGGCGTACGCCCGTTCCTTCAACCGTACCTCGGCGGGAAGCTGAGCGTCGCGGCAGTCGACGCAGCCGACCCCGAGACGGTGAGGCCGCTGATGGAGTCGGTCGATGCCGTGGTATGCGGTCTTCCGTACTTCTTCGGCTTTCCGATGGCGCGGCTGGCCGTCGAATGCGGTGCGCACTACTGCGACCTCGGCGGTAACACCGAGATCGTCGAGCAGCAGAAGACGCTCGACGAGGACGCCAGGCGCGCGGGAGTGTCCGTGATTCCCGACTGCGGGCTGGCGCCGGGGATGGTGAACATCCTGGCGCAGGCCGGCATCGACGCCATGGACGAATCGGAGTCGGTGCGGATCTGGGTAGGTGGACTGCCGCAGCACCCGAAGCCCCCCCTCGACTACCAGATCGTCTATTCGATGCAGGGCGTGCTCGACTACTACACGACCACGTCGATCATGCTGCGGGACGGGGAGGTCACGGATGCGGCCGCCCTGTCGGAGCTGGAGTCGATCGAGGTGGACGGCGTGGGCGAACTCGAGGCATTCCACACCGCCGGGGGCATCTCGAGCATGCCGTATCGGTATCAGGGCGTGATCCCCACGATGGAGTACAAGACGCTCCGCTATCCCGGTCACGCCCACATCATGGAGGCGATCCGGGAACTCGGTCTCATCTCGGACGCTCCCATCTCGCACCGCGGCCACGAAATCGTCCCGCGAGACGTTTTCATCGACATCGTTTCTCCGAAACTCCGCAACCCGGATGGCGACGACCTCGTGGCGCTTCGTGTCCGCGTGGAGGGAACGGCGAGCGATGGGTCGGCAGCGGTGCAGTATGATCTGGTGGACCGTTACGATATGGAGTCCGGTGTTACTGCGATGATGCGAACCACGGGATATTCCCTGGCCATCACCGCGCTCATGCAGGTGGACGGGCGCGTCGAGACCCTCGGCGTGATGACACCGGACGAGGTGATGCCCGCCGCGGAGTACATCAGGGAACTGGCCGAACATGGAATCGACATCGTCGAGACACGGAGCTGACACGACCATGAAGCGACTGATCATCCTCGCACTCTTTCCGCTCGTCGCCTGTGGCGGCGACATGTCCGAATCGGCCGAGGGGCCCGACGGCACGGCGTCCGCCGCCGGGGAGGCCGCCCAGACCGGCGACGGCTTCGTCGTCACGGCGGGAGAGCCGTTTCCCGACGTTCCGGAGGAGGTTCACCTCCGCAACGTCCGGCAGCTCACCTTCGAGGGGGAGAACGCCGAGGCGTACTTCTCGCCGGACGGCACCAAGCTGATCTACCAGCGGACCGAGCTGGAGGCCGACCCGGACGCCGAAGGGCACGGGGGCGAGTGCGACCGGATCTGGACGTACGACCTCGCCACCGGTGAGCAGGAGATGGTGAGCACCGGGACGGGCCGCACAACCTGCGCCTACTTCTACCCGGGCGGGGACCGCATCATCTACGCCTCCACGCACGAGGTGTCGGAGCAGTGCCCCGCGCCGCCGGACATGTCGCGCGGATACGTGTGGGGGCTGTACGACAGCTACGACCTCTGGATCGCGGATGCGGACGGCTCGAACCTCCAGCAGCTGACCGAGACCGAGGGCTACGACGCCGAGGCCACGATCTCGCCGGTGGGCGACCGGATGGTCTTCACGAGTGTGCGGGACGGCGACCTCGAACTCTACACGATGAACCTCGACGGCTCGGATGTGCAGCGGATCACGAACCGCCCCGGGTACGATGGGGGCGCCTTCTTCAGCCCCGATGGCTCGAAGATCGTGTGGCGCGCGAGCTACCCCGAGGGCGACGAACTCGCGGACTACGTCGCGCTGCTCGACCAGGGCCTCATTCGCCCGAACGCCCTCGAGGTCTATGTCGCGAACGCCGACGGGAGCGATGTGCGGCAGGTGACCGACAACGGGGCGGCCAACTTCGGGCCGTTTTGGCACCCCGACGGGGAGCGGATCATCTTCTCGTCCAACATGGACGACCCGACGGGTCGGGAGTTCGACCTCTACATGATCCACGAGGACGGCACGGGGCTCGAGCGGGTCACCTACACCGGTGATTTCGACGGCTTCCCGATGTTCTCGCCGGACGGGCGCTACCTCGTCTGGGGCTCCAACCGGAATCCCTCCCACGAGGCGAACACGAACGTCTTCATCGCGGAGTGGGTGGAGTAGGGGACTCCTCCGGCAGCATGAGATCCTCCAGGAAGAACCCCGAGAGCTCGGCACGACCCGCGAGGCCGGCCTTCCGGTAGACCTCGGTCGCGTGCTGCCGAACGGTCTGGGGGCTGCGGTCGGTCCGCTTCGCGACCGCCTTGTGGCTGTGCCCCTTGAGCAGCAGGAGGGCGACCTCCCGCTCGGATGGGGTCAGGCCCCAGGTGTCGAACTGGGCGTCGATCGCGCGGCCCAGGCCCTCCAGCGCCTGCTCGGCGCTCCGCCGCCAGGCGTCGCGTTCCTGCTCACGCGCGGCGAGAGACCGGCTGAGTTCGCCCACCGATCGCGTGCTCTTCCACCACCCCCGCCACAGCACGACGGTCGTGACGAGCGCCCCGACGATGATCCCCACCTCGAAGATCACGTGCGGGGAGGTCCAGCTCTCGGGGTCGTCGAGGATCAGATCCACGACGCCGGCCACGAGGATCACGCCCAGCACACCGGCGAGAAGCAGCCTGAGTCGTTGTTCGGTATCGGTCGGCATCGACGGCGGGGAGGGTGTCTGACGCGGACGGGGAGTGGAGTGCGACGCCGGGCAGCGAACGCGGCTCCGAACCCCACTACATGCGTGTGGTACCGGGCGAATCGGCCCGATCACTACATCTGTACGATACGATATGGAGGGGCTGCGGGCGATCATCGGAGTGCACACTCGACCGATCCCCCGAACGGAGGCCGTCCCATGTTGCCCGACCCCCTGCATCCCGTCGTCGTCCACCTGCCGCTGGCCCTCACGGTGCTCCTTCCGCTCATCGTCCTCGGGGCCATCTGGGCGATCTCGAGAGGGGCGCATGCGCGCTCCGTCTGGGCCGTGCCCGTCATCGCGGTCGCGCTTCTGGCCGGGAGCGCATGGGTGGCGCTGGAGACGGGCGAGAACGAAGAGGAGGTGGTGGAGGAGGTTCTGGCCTCCGAAGAGCCGCTCCACGAGCACGAAGAGGCGGCGGAGACGTTCCTGCTGCTGTCGGGGATCGTGGGCGTGGTCGGACTCGGCGGACTCACGGGTGGTCGGGCCGGATCGGTGGCGCGGTGGCTGACCGCGGCCGGCTCGGTGATGCTGCTGGCGAGCGCCGTTCAGGTCGGTTCGGCCGGGGGCGACCTCGTGTACGAGTACGGTGCCGCGCAGGCCTACGTGTCGGCGGGTGCGGCCGATGGGCCGACCGCGGTAGACCGGATTCGCAGCGAGGAAGCCACCAACCGCTAGGGTAGCCGGGATTGACGCTCCCAGCCCCCCGGGGCATCCTCCGGAAGATCCCGACCCCTTCGACGGAGTGCCGATGAATCCGGAGCGAGTACCCGAACGCGTATCGTCCAGCCACCCGGTCGTCGCACCTCGGCGTGCATGGCTCGCGCCGTGCGCGATGGCGCTGTTTCTCGTCCCGCTGGGCGGCTGCTCAAGCTCGTCGACTGCCCCGGGCGCCGCTCTGGACGACGGCCAACTCCAGACCGTCGTGTCCGCCATCTTCGAGACGGCGGTAGCGAGAGCGGTGGACGAGTCGCCTCTCTCTCTCTCTGGCGTCCGGAGACGGCCCGTCCGCAGCATCGGTGACTGTGGATACCGAGGCGATCGGGTCGGTCGAGTGTCCGCTCGGCGGAGAGGTGGAGACGTTCACGGAGATCGACGGTTCCTACGACGACGCATCCGAGGAGGCGAGCCTGGACTTCTTCACGGAACTCGACCACGTGGCGTGTCTTCTGGCATCGCCGAACTCCGGTGCGGACATCGAACTCGAAGGCGCCCCGGGTGTTCAGGCGACCTTCTTCATCGATCGGACGGTCGATGGCTTCGTGTCCGGCGAGGGCGGAATCGTCGGGGTCGTCCAGGTGATCACCGAGGGTGCGAACCTCAACTGCCGGGTGAATGTGGGCGTGAGGATCGCAGGTGAGGACCAGGATCTCGAGTACCAACTCGTCGGGACGTTCTGTGAAATCGGGATTCAGGCCACGATCGGCTCGGGACCCTGATACGACGGATCGAGGTCAGCTCGGGACCAGCTGGACGGCTCCGCTCGGCTCCAGTGACGGGAGGATTGGACCGTCGCACGGGCTCCCGTCGCCCTCGCGGATCTGGCCCCCGACATCTGCCTCCAGCCGGGTCCTGGGCACCGCTACCGTGATGTCCAGGAACGGGGCCGGGTCGCCACAGAACGCCACGTCGGACGTCGGCTCGATGGAGCAGTCGAGCTGGGCCTCATCGTCCAGGACGAAGGCGGTGCAGTCGATCGGCCAGTCGATCGACCGCCATCGGAGGCTGCCCGTGGTCGAGAGACTTTCCGTGAAGGGCCGGATCGAGAGCACGAGCTGGGATCCCTGAAAGGACCCGGCCCAGTCGCCCGAGAACCCGGGGGCTGGTGGTCCCTCGGGGTTCGAAGCGGTGATTTCCTTCGAGCATCCGGCGAGGGAAATGGGGACGAGCGCACAGATGCACCCGACCAGGATTCGCCTCCGAGTGTTCATGGCGTCCATCTGGGACCCTCCCGTCTGAAAGTGCTCGATCCGTCGTGAACACCAATATCGCGTGCGCCACCGGCAGAGTAAATCGGGTCCCGGTGCGGCACGTGCCTCTGCTCGACGATCCGCCGTGGTCCATGCCGACGAGAACCCGCCCGACCATCGAGAGTTTTTTCTCCAGATGCCGGGCCAGACGCTGCGCTCCTCACTCTGGGACGCAGGCCAGAGCGATACGGCCTGGCGATGCCTTGGCGGTCCTGTTCGTTCGGGCCTCCGGACCCGTCACCACATCAAATCTGGAAGGCAAGGGGAAGTCGCCTCCGAGGTGGGCATGAACTCGGGAGTCGATCGCATCTGCGTGCCGACTACATACGATATTCGTATAAAACGAACATGAGATCGGAGGAGGCAAAATCGGCCCCGGGACCCCCTTGACAGGATTTGCGGATGGCTCGGATTCGAGCTGGTACAGCGCGTCCGCTCCGTCCCGGATCGGGTGGGACGGGGCGGGACATAAGGCTCGTGGCGGACACCGGCGGACGGGCCTGTTATCGCGTAAGCGCATGTGCAGTAATGTGTTGGTGAATTCAAGGAATTCTGGCATTTCTCGTGCGAACGCAGGTGGTCGAATCCCCCCCTGCCTTCGCGTGAGTTTCTGCCATGCCGTCGATCCATCGTGCCCTCGGAATCCTGGTTGTCCTGCTTTCCCTCGCCCCGGATGCCGCATCGGCGCAGTCGGGGGAGGAGATAACCTGGATCGAGGCCCCTCCGGTGCGTCTGCATCCGGGTGCGGTCGACTCGCTCGGCGCGACGGTCACGTCGCCGGACGAGCCGGGCTCGCTGACGGGGATCCCGTACTGCACTGCGGCGTCGGGCATCACCTGCGAGCTCCGAGAAACGGGAGGAATCGAGGAACAATACTCGACCAGCTCCCTCCAGGATCACGACATCTGGTGGGACATCACCGTGGACAGTACGTCGAGCGTGCCGCAGACGCTGACGGTGACGGTGGGGGTGGAGTTCGAGGACGGTGACGGGATCAACGTCGGTAGCGTGTCCGACGATGCGGACATCGACATCCGGGACGAGTACGCGTGGGCGGTCGGAATCGCGGAGTCGACGTTCTCGGCAAGCCGCGGGGGGTCGGGATTCTCCGCCGACTTCCGAGTGGACAAGATCGGCTCCGCGGTGAGCGACAGCGTATCATTCACGTGCACGGTGATCGCGCACCCCACGTCGCTGGGCCTCGCGGACGAATCGTGCACTGCACCGTCTGGCTATACGCGCAACTCTCTGAGTTCGAACGATACGGTGACCGCCTCCGGGGTCGCCCTCCATCAGCATGGCGATTCCGTGCACGTGAAGCTGACCGCGACGTCTGCGGGAGACCCGAGCGCGGTCGCGGACACGGTGTTCCGGATCATCCTGATGGACACCGACATCTGGATCCGGGAGCATCCGTTCACGGCGGGCGCCGGCACGATCGTGCAGGAGATGGGTGCGGACGTCTACCAGGTCGACGGGATCGAAGCGGTCGCGGTGGGTGCGGACGCGGTGGGGACGTGCTCCGTGTCCGGCGCCACGTGCGAGGTCCGCATCGACGATGGCGAAGAGTTGTCCGACACTCTGTTTGCGGGCAGCTACTCGGATGACGACCCGTTCGAAGCCCGGGTGTCGGGCTCGCTGTCGGAGGGGGTGCACGGGCTGGAGCTGACGCTGAGCGAGCTCGGTGGAGCCGCGGAGGACACCGACTCGCTCTTCTTCACGGTGTGGGATCCGACGCCGGTCGTGGCGCACGTCTCCACCTCGCACTCGACCATCGGTGTCGGCGAGCAGTCGATCGTGACCTTCACGGTCGCCGATCCCGGGGTGGCGAACGGGGCCACCTACGACGTCACCGCGACGTGGGCGGGTCAGTCCGCCGACGTGGTGTGGAGCGACTCGACCCTGACCCTGAGCGATACCGGCGCGGACACGGTGACCGTGACGCTCACAGGCCCGACCGGTGGTCGGTCCGGCGTGGTCGAGCTCACGGCGACCCGGCAGGGCGGAGGGGAGTCGGACAGCGCGCAGAGCGGGGTGGTCGCCGCGACCAGCGTCACGATGAGTGTCGATGTGACCGCGCTTCAGGACACGGTCGACATCGCCGTCGACAGTACGGGGGTCGTACGCTTCAGGGTCGAGATCTTCGGGGACGACGACCAGGGGACGGTCACGGTGGACCCGACGCCCACGTGCGGACCCGTGCTGGACTGTACTCCCCCAGCGTCGATCTCGTTGACGGTCGGCCCCCCGGACACGATCGACATTTCGGTGACGCGAGAGGATGTGGGGGAACAGGTCCTGTGGCTGAAGGTCGACGGCGACAAGCACAGCCAGGCCTGGGCGGACTCGGCGATGGTGGTGGTCGCTGCGCCTGCAGGTGAGGCCCCGAACCTTGCCTCGCTCGACGGCATGAACGCCGGCGACCGCTTCGATCGCGCGGCATGCCTGAGCGTATCGGCGGGCCCGATCGGGATCGAGTGCGACGACGCGGTCTTCACCTACCTGCTTCCCCCCGTGTACACGTTCGGGCAAGCATGGCCGCTGGTGCTCAACTACAACAGCCGCACGGCGTATGGGGAGCTGGGTGTGGCGCTGGAGATCGCGCCGCACGATTCGATTCCCGCGGGCGGCTACGAGATCGTGCTCACGACGGACGAGTCGACGCCGGTCACGCTCGCGACGGACACGGTGCATCTCGATCCGGCTGCGAGCCTGAGCGAGCGTTATCGCGCGGTCATTTCGGACCGCGACGCGGCACACGCGACCGGGCTGCACCCGATCAAGGTCGAGGTGACGGAACTGTTCGAAGGTACGGCTACCAAGCGGATGGTGACGCTCCATGACACCGTCGCCGTCGTGAACCGGAGCGCGTCCATGATCGGCGCCGGCTGGTCGCTCTCGACCGACGAGCAGATCATCGACCAGGACAGCGAGTTCGACAAGCTGCTCTGGGTCGGCGCGGACGGCAGCCACCGGGTGTACCGTGCGGATACACTGACCGCCAACCTCTGGCACTCGCCCGAGCCGTTCCTCGGCGACTCGATCACGAAGTCGGGCGGCACGTTCACGCGCCATCTCCGTGGTGGCGGCAAGGCGACCTTCTCCGGTACGGGGCCGGCGCGGCTCCACTCGATGACGACCGCGTGGGGACGCACCATCCACTTCACCCATTCGGCCGACGCACTCACGCTCGTCGACGTCCCGGTGCCCGGCGGCGACACGACCGGCTACGAGTTGCACTGGGCCGGATCGGTGCTCGACAGCGTGAGCCCGGCTGCGATCGATTCGGTGGGTGTCTCTCTCGCCTACAACGGCAGTGGTGATCTCGAGACGATCACGATGGCCGACGGGCTGACCCTGAGCTTCGGGTACGCGGACGGCTTGCTCACGACCATCACCGATGCCGACAGCGTCGTGACCACGATCAGCTATACCGGCGACTCCGGTGAGGCGCTCCGGAAGGTCGACGACGTCGTTCTCAGCGCATCCGGCGAGACGAGCGCAACCGTGGACTACACGCCGTCCTACCCGGTTGGCGCCGACACCGCGATCGTCATCGACTCGCTCAAGGCCTACGTCGACGGCCCCCGCTCGGATGTGACGGACGCGAGCGAGTTCTGGATCACCGGATGGGGCGGCGCGTGGAAGACGCTGGACGCGGCGGGCTACACCACCGAGGTCGAGTTCGGCTCGCCCGAACTCGATCCGCGTCGGGTCACGTCGTCGACGGACATCCGCGGTCTCACGACCTCGTTCACCTTCGACGGGGATGGGCGGCTCGCTACCGCGACGGCGGATGGCGCGACCACGACCTATACCTGGAACGAGACGTGGGAGCTGCCTGGTCGCATCGAGGGTCCGACGGACGACTTCCAGGACTTCGGCTACAACCCCAACGGGCTCGTCACACACGTCCGGTACGGGCACGACTCGACGGTAGATACGAGTCTGACCGAGACCACGTTGTACGACTCGACGAGTGTGCTCGTGGACACCGTCTACAACGCCACCGACACGTGGCAGAGCTTCACCTACGACGCGCTCGGCAATCTTCACCGGGTGCACGACGTGCTGGGGCTCCGCAGCGAGACGACATCCAACATCCTCGGCCGTGTGACGCGCACCGAGCAGGTGATGGACAGCACGACGACCCGCCGCTCGATTTACACCGACTACACGTACGACGTAGTGGGCCGCACGTTGACGCAGACGACCTACGGCGAGACGAGCGAGTCGGACACGATCACCGTGGTCAATCACTACGACCCGGTAGGTCGAGTCGACTCGATCCAGCGCACCATTTCACCGTCGAACGACGGATACACGGCGGGCATCACGAATGCGAACGGCTACTCGACGCTGACCTCCTACTGGACGTATGACAGCTTCGGACGGGTTGCGACCCGCACCGAGGGCACGGGGCGGACCGCCGAGTACTTCACCTACGACGTCGCGGGCAACGTGATCGAGGTCACGACGCCCCGCGGACTGACGATCGACATGACGTACGACGCACTGGGGCGGCTCACCGAGCAGGTCGTTCCGACGGTGACGTACGCGCTCGACGCGTACCCGGACCCGACCGAGATCACGAGTCGCGCGCCGGTCCTCGACTCGGCGCTGACCTGCGCCGACGGCAGTTGCACGTTCCCCATCCATCCGACCGACTCGACCAGCTACGTGATCGACTCCGAGACCATCACCTACACGTACTCGGCGCGCGGGCTGACCGGCGCGACCACGGCCGATACCGAGATCAAGCGCGAGTACGACGTGCGAGGACGTCTCGTCCGCGACTCCCTGATCGTGACCGGCTGGGCGCAGAGCACCAGCGGGCTCTCCGACGTGCGCGAGACCGAGCGGTACGGCATCGAGTATGCCTACGACGACGCCAATCGCCTGGACACGCTCACCCTGGACGATGCGGCGAGCATCGGAACCTCCGCGAACACGATCGAATTCGCCTACAACGACGCATCCGGCACGCTCGAGGACATCCTCGATCGGGATACCCTCACGTGGCACTTCGACTACGACGACGCGCGTCGACTGACGCAGCTACAGGCCACGATCGGGGGGACGTTCGCCGATACGATGACGGTGAGCCGAACGTACGACAGCTCCGGCCGGCTCACCTCGCGTATCGTCGATGGTGCCGGCACCGAGACGTTCGAGTACACGCTCAGCGGACAGATCGATTCCGTCAGTGCGCCGCTCGGCGACGCCTGGATGAACTACACCGACCTCGGCCACCTCGGCAGCGCCGGCTATCGCCGGTCGCTCATACCGGGTGGATCGGTGTCCCTGACGATCGAGACGTTCGAACTGGACGCGCTCGGGAACTCCCGGACGCACGAACTCGAGTATGACGGCGACTCGCCTCCGATCCGTGAACGCTTCTACGACAACCTCGGGCGTCTCGTGCAGATCGAGGTGGACTCCGCCGGGGTCGGCACCTTCCTGGACCGGGATTCGGTCGAATACGTGCTTGCGCCCGAGCGGCTGCTCCAGTGGTACGACGACGACGGCAACGTCGAGTGGCAGGAGTACGCCCAGGGCCTGATGGTCTTCACAGACACGGCGAGTGAGGACCACGAACTCGATCACGTCGGTGCCCGATCGTACAGCATCGCGCGCAACTACTACGACGCCCTCGGTCGACTCCGCGCGCGGCAGCGTGTGCTGCAGGACTTCGAGTCCGAGGTCGACAAGCTTGGTGTTCCCCCCGACCCCGGCGAGGATCCGGACTACCTCGTCAAGAACCGCCGGGGCGGCTTCGAGGAGTTCGTCTACGACGCCCTCGGGCGCCGGGTCGCGATCCGGAACCGCACCATCAACCGCGACGAGGGCACCGCCGGACCCAAGGCGCTCAGCTTCGACGGGAGCACGCGCCTTGAGTCGGACGTCAACGACCACGTCGGACTCGGGCCCGTCCGCAAGATGACCTGGGCCTTCTGGGTCGATCCCGATGGGGATACGTCGGCGAATTTGATGTACGTCTCGGCCGGAAACGGGGGGGGTGGCCCCTGGTGGACCCGATTCAACTACTCTGGGGGCACGCTCGGGGTCGAGATGAATATGGCTCGCCCGGACGGGGGCGCGGCGTCCGTCATTCACTTCGGCGACCTGGCGACGGACGACTGGAGCTTCATCGTCATGGAGTACGACGGCACGGAGCCGACGGCTGCGGACAGGTTCACGGCCTACGTGGACGGATCGGAGGTGAGCTGGTCGCTGGATACGGGTGCGTCGCACCCGGGCGAGGCCATCACGCAGCGGAACTCCGCGCTTACCGTGGGCGCCAACTTCGACGGGAAGCTCGGCGATATCCTCGTGGTGCAGGACGCGATCGCGGACAGTGCGACCGTCGCCGACTGGTACGCCAACGGCATCGCCTTCGAGCACTCGAGACTCGTCGCCGGCTACACGTGGGAGGGAGCGGAGACCCAGGACGCCGACTCGGTCAGCCTCGCCGACATCGGGGACCTCGGGAACGACCTCAAGTTCTGGAACGGCAGCTTCCCGCAGGCGCCTGACACGACCAGCGACTACGCGTCACAGCACGGTGGCGGCTACTTCGACTTCGGGGGAAGCGGTTCGGGAACACGCCTGCTTCGCACGCACACGGATGTCATCTCCGCCGATTCGCCCGACATAATGAACTGGAGCTTCTGGCTCGATCCCGACACCACGAAGGCGGAGATGGAGGTGATGGGCGTGTCGCGGCGGGGCGGTGCCGAAGACCCGGTGTGGACGATCGCGACCGTCGAGAATGGGACCAGTCTCCGACTCGACGTCTACAACGACTCGACCGAGGCGATGTCCAGCACGTACTTCGACGGACTCGATCCCGACACGATCCAGTTCGTGACGGTCGAGTTCCGGGGCTATTCCCCCAACCTGAGCCTGCGAGCCCAGGCCTGGGTGGATGATGTTCTCCTCACCAAGGATTCGACTGTCAACACCGTTCCGTCCCGGATGGCGACCGAGGGGGATACGACGCGGTTTGAGGTCGGCGGACTCGACGGCAGCTCATCCGACTACTTCGAGGGTGAACTCGGCGAGGTCGTGGTGATTCCCAAGCTGTTGTCCAACAACGCCCGCGGAGAGTGGTTCACGAACGGCATCGCACCGCTGAACACCGGAACCGCACCCGACACGGTCTACGGCGTCGTCAAGCACTACACCTGGCACGACGAGCTGACCGACCAGACCTCCATGGGCACGGACCTGTCCGTCGCCGAGGGATCGATCAGCTACGTCACGTCGACCTACACGACCAACTTCGAAGCGACGGTCGACACGACGAGCGCGATCTGCGACTCGGCCTGCGCGAATTCCATGACCTACGTCATGTGGGCGGGTCAGCAGGTCCTCGTCGAGGACCGACAACGCCTGGATTTCACGACGAGTGACTCCACCTACTACGGAATCGTCAGCTACACCCACGGGGGCGGCATCGACCGTCCGCTGATCGCGTGGCGGGTCGACGAGGCAGGAGACGTGTGTGGGGTCATCCCCCATTTCAACTGGAGGGGTCAGTTCACCGAACGGGTGGAGAACCAGGTCCTGCCCGGCGGGTTCGTGTGTACATCGGAGATCCCGCTCACGTCGCGCGATTTCCGTCGACTCTACGCGAGCTACGAGACGCCCGAAACGCTCGATCCGGTGTGGTTCGGAAGCCTGATTACTGGCTCCACGGACGGAACGGGCCTACAGTACCGGCGCGCTCGGTACTACGACCCGCTGGTGGGGCAGTTCACGCAGATCGACCCGATTGGAATGGCCGGGGGGCTGAACCTATATGGCTACGCGAAGGGCGATCCCGTCAACTATCGTGACCCGTCGGGGCTGTCGCCGGACTGTCCTCCTGACTGCCCGATCGAGCTCCCCGGGATCGACGTCAACGTCAACCCCGATGAGATCTTGAACCGTCACCGGCTCGACGGTGCCACCAGATATTGTGGAC